>Ga0308159_1000160_pt1 | contig 228157 bp, 175 predicted proteins | sample PhyCR1_FD_201040 | JGI IMG/M metagenome (GOLD analysis project Ga0308159, IMG submission 201040) | Phyllosphere microbial communities from UC Gill Tract Community Farm, Albany, California, United States - DLSLC.R1 | ecosystem: Host-associated > Plants > Phyllosphere > Unclassified | place...
CAGGTACCGCGATATGCCACGCGTGGGGGCATGCCCGCCGCGCCGCCGCGGCGGGCGGTCCAGCGTGCGCGATCCCTTTTGCGATTCGAGAAGAAACGTCTCATCGGCCTCGACAATACCGTTCAGGGATGCCGGCCGGTCAAACTTGACCCAGTCGAGGAAGCGGTGACGCCATCGGAAAGCCGTGTTGCGATGCACGCCAACCCGGTCTGCCGCCTTGCGCACGGACAGTGAATCGAGCAGCACTTGCGAATAGGCGAGCCATTTGCCCTTGAGCCTGAGCCGCGCCAGTGGCGTGCCGCTCAGGTCGTTGAAGGTGCGGCCACAGGCGCAGCAGCGAAAGCGCTGCAGATTATTGGCGAACCCGTGCCGGTGGCAACGTTGGTCACCACACCGGGGACAACAGCGGCCAGGGCCTCTGGCCTGAGCGATGAGTGCTACTACCTGGTCGAGCCCGGCTGCAGGATGCAGGGCGTCGAGCACTTGCCGGCGCTGTGGCACGTTCAGCGATGGCAGTCTGGCGAAGCAGCTCTTGAAGCGAGGTGCTTTCATGACCGGCTCCTGTCGTTGAGGACAGGAGTTGGACCACGGGACCGCTCAGCAGTTCAAAGCTCGGCTCTATTTAACGCTGACTGCGCCGGCATAAAAAAACCCGCTGCAGGCAGCGGGTTTTTTTGCACTCGAAGGAATTAACCTTCGCGGTTGGCTTTCTTGCGCTCGTGCTCTTTCAGGTAGCGCTTGCGCAGACGAATGCTCTTCGGGGTGATCTCGACCAGTTCGTCGTCCTCGATGAATTCGACTGCGTATTCCAGCGACATCTGAATTGGTGGCACCAGGCGCACGGCTTCGTCGGTACCCGACGAACGCACGTTGGTCAGCTGCTTGCCCTTGATCGGGTTCACGACCAGGTCGTTGTCACGCGAGTGGATGCCGATGACCATGCCTTCGTACACTGGATCGTTGTGCGACACGAACATGCGGCCGCGGTCCTGCAGTTTCCAGATAGCGTAGGCAACGGCAGCGCCGTCATCCTGCGAGATCAGCACGCCGTTACGACGGCCGGCCATTTCGCCCTTGCTGTTGTCGACAGGTGCGTACTCGTGGAACACGTGGCTCATCAGGCCGGTGCCGCGGGTCAGGGTCATGAATTCGCCCTGGAAACCGATCAGGCCACGCGCCGGGATCAGGTACTCGAGACGCACGCGACCCTTGCCATCCGATTCCATGTTCTGCAGGTCGCCACGACGACGGCCCAGTTCTTCCATCACGCCGCCCTGGTTGGCTTCTTCGACGTCGACCGACAGGCTCTCGAACGGCTCATGGCGCACGCCATCGACCATCTTGAACACGACGCGTGGACGCGACACGGCCAGCTCGAAGCCTTCGCGACGCATGTTTTCCAGCAGAATCGTCAGGTGCAGCTCGCCGCGGCCCGACACTTCGAAGATCGTGTCGTCGTCGGTTGGCGAAACGCGCAGTGCGACGTTGGCTTTCAGTTCGCGGTCGAGGCGTTCGCGCAGCTGACGGCTGGTGACGAACTTGCCTTCGCGGCCGGCCAGTGGCGAGTTGTTGACCATGAAGTTCATGGTCAGCGTTGGCTCGTCGACGGTCAGCATTTCGAGTGCGTCCGGGGTGTCCGGTGCGCAAACGGTCGAACCGATGCCGATTTCTTCGATACCGTTGATCAGGACGATGTCGCCGGCGACGGCTTCATCGACCAGCACCCGCTCCAGGCCCTTGAAGTTCAGGACCTGGTTGATGCGGCCCTTGATCGGGGTCGAACCAGGACCGTTCAGGACGATGACGTCCTGGCCAGCCTTGATGCGGCCGCGCGAGATACGGCCAATGCCGATCTTGCCGACGTACGACGAGTAGTCGAGCGAGGTCACTTGCATCTGCAGCGGACCATCCGGATTGTCGTCACGGACTGGCACGTGTTGCAGGATTGCTTCGAACAGTGGCTTCATGTCGCCGCTGCGGACATCTTCGGTCAGACCGGCATAGCCGTTCAGGCCCGATGCGTAGACGACCGGGAAGTCCAGCTGCTCGTCGGTTGCGCCGAGCTTGTCGAACAGTTCGAACGTCTGGTTGATGGCCCATTCGGCGCGCGCGCCTGGACGGTCGACCTTGTTGACGACGACGATTGGCTTCAGGCCCAGGGCCAGTGCCTTGCGGGTCACGAAGCGGGTCTGTGGCATCGGGCCTTCTTGCGCATCGACCAGCAGCAGCACGGAGTCAACCATCGACAGCACGCGCTCGACTTCACCGCCGAAGTCGGCGTGGCCTGGGGTGTCGACGATATTGATGTGGGTACCTTCGTACTCGACAGCGCAGTTCTTCGACAGAATGGTGATGCCGCGTTCTTTTTCGAGGTCGTTCGAGTCCATCACGCGGGTTTCCACCTGCTGATTTTCACGGAACGTACCGGATTGACGCAGCAGCATGTCCACCAGGGTGGTTTTGCCGTGGTCAACGTGGGCGATGATTGCGATATTACGAATCGCGCGTTTGGTGTTTGACATGGTCTCTGAGAAGTTGCGTTGTACGGAAGTGTACGATCTGCCGAGTATCTGCTGCGCTGTACCGCGAGCTGCCGAGGTACTGCGACGATGTTGCCGCGATGGTGCCGCGAAGTTGCCGCGCACTTGCTGATTTCGGAAACCGACTAGTATAGCAGGTAAAGTACCGCTCTAACCGGGGTGGCTGGAAATAGCGAGGTATTTCAAGAGCTTGCCCGGTCATTGGGCAGACGGGGCGCTGCCTGCAAGGGTAGCGCCCGTTTATGACTGCCGCGTGACATCAACCTTGTGGCGCGGTCGAGATCAGGCGCTCGGGCGCAAGGATCGCATACTCACCGAGAATGCCGGTGCCCAGCAGGCTGCCATCATGATAGATGCGCACCCTGCCCTGCTGTTCGGGAACGACGATGTCTTCCTTGCCGAGCGCCAGGCGCTGGCCTTGCAGGAAGCGGCGCGCCAGCTCGGGCGTGAGTTCGAGGGCCGGGAAACTCGACAGCAAGGCGTCGACCGGCTGCAGCAGCGACAACGGGTCCGGGTGTGCCAGCAGATCGTCCAGCGTGATCATGCCGTCGATCGTCAAGGGGCCCACTTCGGTACGGCGCAGCGCGTTCAGGTGCGCGCCGCAACCGAGCGCGGCGCCGATATCTTCGCCCAGCACGCGCACATAGGTGCCCTTGCTGCAGGTGACGGCGATCTTCAGGAACGGCGCGTCATAGGCAACCAGCGTCAGTGCGTGAATCGTCACCGGGCGTGCTTCGCGCTCGAGCACGATGCCTTCACGTGCGTATTCGTACAGCGCCTTGCCGTCGCGCTTGAGCGCCGAGTACATCGGCGGCGTTTGCAGGATCGGGCCGCGGTAGCGGGCCAGTGCGGCTTCGATCTGGTCCAGCGTCACGTCCACCGGCTTCGTCTCGACAGCCTCGCCTTCGGTGTCGCCGGTCGTGGTCGTGATGCCCAGGTGAACCGTGGCCAGATAAGTCTTGTCGGACTCCAGCAGATCCTGCGAAAACTTGGTCGCTTCGCCAAAGCACAGGGGCAAGAGGCCGGTGGCAAACGGGTCGAGCGTGCCGGTGTGGCCGGCTTTTTTCGCGTTGAGCACGCGCTTGGCCTTGATCAGCGCGTCATTGGACGAGAAGCCCACCGGCTTGTCGAGCAGCAGCACACCATTGACCAGGTCGCGCGGTTTTTTGGCGGGCCGACCGTTCACGCTTTGTTCGCCTTGTCGGCGTCGTCACCAGCATCGCTGTCCTGATGTTGCTCGTGATCCTGATCGGCATCCAGCTCAGGCACCGGATTCGATTCCGGGTCATCTTTCGAGCGCGTTGCATTGGCCTGGTCGATCAGCGCCGACATCTGCAGGCCGCGCACGGTCGACGTGTCATGCACGAAGTGCAGCGCCGGCAGGGTGTGGATGTGCAGGCGCTTGCCCAGCATATTGCGCAGGTAGCCGGACGCCTTGTTCAGGCCTTCCTGCGTCTGCTTGACTTCTTCCACGCCATCCTTGAGCAGGGTGAAATACACCTTGGCGTGGGCGTAGTCGGGGGTCAGTTGCACTTCGCTGATCGTGACCATACCGACGCGAGGGTCCTTCAGTTCGAAGGCGATGAGTTCCGACAGATCCTTCTGGATCTGGTCGGCCACGCGCAGGCCGCGCTTGGGAATGCTTTTGCTGTGTTTAGCCATGATGTTGCTGCATCTTTTTCTGGAAAATCAGAGAGCCAAAATAAAAGGGCCAGGCCCTTCGCGACGTTGCCGCGAAGCGTCCTGGCCCCCATGTTACGCCAACGTGTCGCTTACAGCGTACGTGCCACTTCGGTGACTTCGAACACTTCCAGGACGTCGCCGACCTGGATTTCGTTCTGGCCCTTGAGCGACAGGCCGCACTCGAGACCGGCGCGCACTTCTTTTGCGTCGTCCTTGAAGCGCTTGAGCGAATCGATCTCGCCAGTCCACAGCACAATGTTGTTGCGCAGCAGACGGACCGACGACGAACGCTTGACGACACCGTCGGTGACCAGGCAACCGGCAATCGCGCCGACTTTCGAGACCAGGATGACCTGGCGAATCTCGACCTGACCGGTGATGGTCTCGCGCTTTTCTGGCGCCAGCATGCCCGACAGAGCGGTACGGACTTCGTCGATTGCATCGTAAATGATGCTGTAGTAACGAATGTCCACGCCGTTCGACTCGGCCAGCTTGCGCGCCTGGGCGTCGGCACGGGCGTTAAAGCCGATGATGACTGCCTTCGACGCGGTCGCCAGGTTGACGTCCGACTCGGTAATGCCGCCGACCGCTGCGTGCACGATCTGGACCCGCACTTCCGAGGTCGACAGCTTCTGCAGCGAACCGACCAGTGCCTCTTGCGAACCCTGCACGTCAGTCTTGACGATCAGCGGCAGGTTCTTGATTTCGCCTTCGGCCAGTTGCTCGAACATGTTCTCGAGCTTTGCGGCTTGCTGCTTGGCCAGCTTCACGTCACGGAACTTACCTTGACGGAACAGGGCGATTTCACGCGCCTTGCGCTCGTCGGCCATGACCATGACTTCTTCACCGGCAGTCGGCACTTCGGTCAGGCCCTGGATCTCGACCGGAATCGATGGACCGGCAGCGGTGATCGCCTTGCCGTTTTCGTCCAGCATGGCACGAACACGACCGAACGACGAACCAGCCAGCACGACGTCGCCGCGCTTCAAGGTACCCGACTGCACCAGGATCGTTGCCACCGGGCCGCGGCCCTTGTCCAGACGGGCTTCGACCACCAGACCACGGGCCGGCGCTTCGGTCGGTGCTTTCAGTTCCAGCACTTCGGCCTGCAGCAGCACTTGCTCCAGCAGATCGTCGATACCGGTACCGATTTTTGCCGACACTGGCACGAACGGCGATTCGCCACCGTATTCTTCAGGCACGACGCCTTCAGCGACCAGCTCTTGCGTGACGCGGTCGGTGTTGGCACCCGGCTTGTCGATCTTGTTGATCGCCACGACCAGCGGCACACCAGCGGCTTTTGCGTGAGCAATTGCCTCTTTGGTTTGCGGCATCACGCCGTCGTCCGCAGCCACCACCAGGATGACGATGTCGGTCGCCTTGGCACCACGGGCACGCATGGCGGTGAACGCCTCGTGACCCGGGGTGTCAAGGAAGGTGATCATGCCGCGTGGCGTATCCACGTGGTATGCACCGATGTGCTGGGTAATACCACCGGCTTCGCCCGAGGCGACCTTGGCGCGACGGATGTAATCTAGCAGCGACGTCTTACCATGGTCGACGTGACCCATGACGGTGACGACCGGTGCGCGCGAGGTCGATTCGAACTCGGCGTGCTCACCGTTGTCGGCCAGCAGCGCTTCCGGATCATCCTCGGCAGCAGCGAAGGCCTTGTGGCCCATCTCTTCCACCAGAATCATCGCGGTCTCTTGATCGAGCACCTGGTTCATCGTGCACATCTGGCCCAGCTTCATCAGTTGCTTGATGACTTCCGATGCCTTGATGGCCATCTTGTGTGCCAGCTCGGCCACGGTGATGGTTTCCGGCACGTGCACATCGCGCACGATCGCTTCGGTAGGCGCCTGGAAGTTGGTCTCGCGGTCATCATGACCACGACGACCGCCACGGCCGCCACCAGCACGCCAGCCATCACGGCCACCGGTGCTGCTGCCTGCGCCGCCGCGCGTCTTCACGCTCGGGCCGCCACGTTTCTTGGCATCGTCCGACCAGGTCGACGACACATTGGCCGACTTGATCGACTTCTTGTCGCCAGGCTTCTTGGCGTCGTCTTTCTTGACTTCGCCAGGCTTCTTGTCGGCAGGCTTGTGCAGCGTACCGGCTGGGGCCGCTGGTGCGACGACCGGCTTCGGTGCTGGCTCAGGTGCCTTGATGACGCGGCGCGGCTGACTCATCATCAGCTTGATCTGCGCGACTTCGTCAGCCACGGCCTTGCGTGCGCGCTCGGTAGCGGCAACGCGTTCGGCCGCTTCCTTGCTTGCCGCTTCATTGCGGGCCTTGACTTCTTCAGCGGCGCGCTTGGCCGACTCGTCAGCAGCAGCACCGGCAGCGGCTTCTTTCGCGCCGGCAGCAGCTTCCTTGGCAGCACCGGCAGCCACGGCAGCAGCAGCCGATTTCTCGGCGGCGTCGCGCTTGGCTTGTTCAGCCGCATCGCGCTTGGCCTGCTCTTGCGCTGCCTGGGCTTGCGCCTTTTCTTCGGCTTCGAGTTTGATCAGGCGCTCTTGCTTCTCGCGCAGATCAGCCTCTTGGCGGGCGATCGCTTCGTTCTGGCGCGCTGCTTCCTCTTCGCGACGTGCTTGTTCAGCAACGTCGACGACTGGCTCTTCAGGTGCTTTGGTCGTGACCAAGTCGTCGCGCTGCACGAAGGTGCGCTTCTTGCGGACTTCAACCTGGATGGTGCGCGATTTGCCCGACGAATCAGCTTGCTTGATTTCGCTGGTTTCCTTGCGCGTTACCGTGATCTTTTTCTTTTCACCGGTGTCGCTCGCGCCGTGGGTACGACGCAGATGGTTCAGCAGCTTGTCCTTATCATCTTTCGACAACGGATCTGACGTCGAACTTTTCTCGACGCCGGCCGAGCGCAGCTGCGTCAGCAGCAGGTCTGCAGGCATCTTCAGCTCGGTGGCAAATTGGGCTACGTTGTTACTCGCCATTCAGTCCTCTTTTCTATGTGTCGCGACAGATGATAAAGATTTGCTCAAGCTTTGGCCGTTTCAGCCAGGCTCCAGGCTTTCGCCTGCAGTGCTTTCGCCCGGTCGTCGTACTTGCCATCGACCAGCTTCATCTCGTCGTCGGTCACATCATTAAATTCACTCTTGATCAGGTCGCGGGCACGTTCCGACGGCAGCGCCAGGATGGCGCCAAACTCGTCATAGGCCAGTGCCGCGAATGCGTCGACCGTCTTGATACCAGCCAGGCCAAGCTTGCCGGCAACGGTACGGTCCATGCCTTCCAGATTGACCAGAGCTTCTTCCATGCCTTCGAGGCCTTCTTCGGAAGCGATCGCCTCGGTCACCAGCGCATCACGTGCACGGGTGCGGAGTTCGTTGACGGTGTCTTCGTCGAACGATTCAATTTCCAGCATCTCGGAAATTGGGACATACGCGATTTCTTCCAGGCTCGAGAAGCCTTCTTCCACCAGGATGTCGGCCACTTCCTGGTCGACGTCCAGTTTTTGCATGAACAGCGCGCGGATGGCCGCCGACTCTTGCTCCACCTTGTTGGCCGATTCCTCGGCCGTCATGATGTTGATCTTCCAGCCGGTCAGCTCGGACGCCAGGCGCACGTTCTGGCCCGAACGGCCGATCGCGATGGCCAGGTTTTCTTCGTCCACGACGACATCCATCGCGTGCTTTTCTTCGTCGACCATGATCGACGAGACATTCGCTGGCGCCAGGGCGCCGATCACGAACTGCGCCGGATCATCCGACCACAGCACGATGTCGACGCGCTCGCCGCCCAGTTCGCCGGTAACAGCCTGGACACGCGAACCGCGCATGCCGACGCAGGTGCCGATCGGGTCGATGCGCTTGTCGGCCGTGAACACGGCGATCTTGGCGCGCACGCCGGCATCGCGGGCAGCCGATTTGATCTGCAGAAGGCCTTGCTCGATCTCGGGTACTTCGAGTTCGAACAGCTTCATGATGAAATCAGGCGCGGTGCGCGACAGGATCACCTGCGGGCCACGCATATTGCGGTCCACACGCAGGATGAAAGCGCGCACACGGTCGCCGATACGCAGGTTCTCTTTCGGGATCATCTGGTCGCGCGGGAGGCGCGCTTCGATCTTGCCCGATTCGACGATCGCGTCGCCGCGTTCCATGCGCTTGATGGTGCCGGTGACGAGCGAATCGCCACGTTCCAGGAAGTCTTGCAGGATCTGCTCGCGTTCGGCATCGCGCACGCGCTGCAGCACGACCTGCTTGGTGTCCTGGGCAAAACGACGACCGAAGTCGACCGATTCAATCGGCTCTTCGATGTATTCGTCGACTTCGATGTCCGAGATCTGCTCTTTGGCTTCGAAGTGCAGGATTTCCTGGTCAGGCAATTGCAGGCCTGCTTCATCGGGAACGACGTGCCAGCGGCGGAAAGTCTCGAATTCGCCGGTGTCGCGATCGATTGACACGCGAATGTCGACTTCGCCTTCATAGCGCTTCTTCGTGGCCTGTGCCAGCGCGAACTCGAGCGCTCCGAAAACGACTTCCTTGTCGACGTTCTTTTCGCGCGCAAGCGCATCCACCAGTAACAAAATTTCGCGACTCATGCTTTGCGACTCCTAAAATCCACCTGCGGCACTAAACGTGCCTTATCCAATTCGGCCAGCGTAAATTCCATCAACGCCGGACCATCTTTACTGTCAAATTCCAAGCCGACCTTGTCGTTCTCGACGCCGCGCAGGATACCGGTGAACGTCTTGCGGTTATCACTGCCCGGCACCGCGACACGCAGCTTGACCGTGCACTCAAGGCCGGCAAAGCGCGCGAAATCGGCGAGGGTTCGTACCGGGCGATCGAGGCCCGGCGACGAAATTTCCAATCGTTCGTAATCGACGTTTTCCACAGTGAAGACATGCGACAGCTGGTGACTCACCTTGGCGCAATCCTCGACCGTGATCGGGCCCTTTTCGTCCGCGTCGGCAGCCGGAAAATCGATATACACACGCAGGATCCCGCGGTCGCCTCGCTCCACATCGACGAGTTCATAACCGAGACCACTGACTGTCGTGGCGATTAAATCAAACTGCTGCACGGCACTTCTCCAGGGCTTCTAAAACGATTTACCAAAAAAAAAATGGGCATCTGCCCATCTTTTTGTAATTACAACCCAATCAAAATATGACGCTTACACCGGATGCACGCTGAACAACACGTCGGGAAGGTCTTCGATTAGGCTGCAAATTATACTGCTTTTCGGCGTGCCTCGCAATCCGCACGCCAAAATGAGCAGCTATACAACAGTTGACAGGCTGCCATCGGCAGCCTGCAGCCGATGGCACTTAGCCGCGGCGACCACGACGGGGCGCCGCATTCTCGGCGCCACCGCGCGGACCCTGTCCGCCGCCGCCACCGCCACGGCGTGCGCCGCCACCGGTGTTGGCAAAACCGAACGTGGTCTGCAACGGATCGGGCTGGCGTGGACGGCTGCTGGCACCAGCGCCGCCCGTCTTGCCGCCCTGCCCGCCGCCGAAACCGGCGCCGCGACCCTTGCCACCACCCTGGCCACCCGGACGACCGCCGACTGGCTTGTTGCCAGGCACCGGACCATTCAGGATACCCTGGCCGCGGGTGCTGCCCACGCGCGTTGCTTGCGGACCGAACGGATCGACATTGCGGTTGGCGTCGGCGCGGTCGATGCGGTTGCCATCGCTGCGGTCGTTGCCACGCTCATCGTCACCCCCGGCGCTGCGCACGTTGCCGCGCTCAGGGCCGCGAGTGTTGCCACGTTCGCTGCCACGCTCATTGCCACGTTCATTACCGCGCTCGCTGTCGCGCGAACCGTTCGGACGCGGACCCTTGCCCGGCTTGCCGCCAGACTTGGCGTTTTTCTCCGGCGCCGCTTTTTTCTCGACACCGAAGGCCGTCATCAGCGAACGGACGTCGTTTTCTTCGAATTCCTCCCAACGGCCACGCTTCAGGCCACTTGGCAGCGTCATCGCACCGTAGCGGGTACGGATCAGGCGCGACACGGTCAGGCCGACCGCCTCGAACATGCGGCGCACTTCGCGGTTACGGCCTTCGCCGATGACCACGCGGTACCAGCGGTTGATGCCTTCGCCGCCACCGTTCTGGATTTTGGAGAATGCCGCCTTGCCGTCGTCAAGGTCGACGCCGGCCAACAGCTTCTGGCGCATGCCTTCTTCGAGCTCGCCCAGCGTACGCACCGCGTATTCACGGTCGATATTGTAGCGCGGGTGCATCAGGCGGTTGGCCAGGTCACCCGAGGTTGTAAACAGCAGCAGGCCTTCGGTGTTGAAGTCGAGGCGGCCAACGGCCAGCCACTTGCCTGCTTTCATCGACGGCAGGCGATCGAACACCGATGGACGGCCTTCCGGGTCGTCATGGCTGACGATTTCGCCGGCCGGCTTGTGGTACACCAGCACGCGCGGCGGCTTGCTGCTCACGCGGCGCTGGATCAGCTTGCCATTGATGCGCACGGCATCGGTCGGCAGGATGCGCTGGCCGATGTGGGCCGGCTCACCGTTGACCGACACGCGGCCGGCAACAATCAGGTCTTCCATGTCGCGGCGCGAACCCAGGCCCGCTTCGGCCAGCACCTTGTGCAGCTTTGGCGCGTCGTCGTCGGCGGTCAGGTCGCGGCGCACGGCCTTGACCGGCGCATTGCGGCGGGCGCCGTCGTTGGCATCGAAGTCATCCGACGTGACGAACGAGAATACGTTGTCGGCCTCGTCCATCGGCTGCGGCTTGCCGCCGGGCTTGCCCGGCTTGCCGTTACGGCCGATCTGCTTGACCGGCTGGCCCTGGCGACCGGCGCCCTGCACCGGACGGTTGCTCTGCTGGTTGCGCATGCCCGGCTTTTGCTGGCCACGGCCGCGGCCTTGCGGCGCGCCGTCAGCGGCAGCATCGGCGGTGTCGACAGCCGGCGTATCGCCTGCTGGTTCAGCGTCGACCGCGTCGGCAGCAGCGACAGGCGCTGCCAACTGCTCGAGCGCTTCGCGTTCGGCGCGCTTTTCGCGCATCTGGCGAGGACCGCGCGGCTTAGGCGCCGGCGCAGGTGCAGCGTCGGTACCATCGGCGGCCGGGGCTGCGGCGAGCTCTTCCTTCGCAGCCTGGACTTCTTTGGCGGCTTTCATCGCGCGCGGCTTGCGCACTTTCGCGGCCGGCGCGTCAGTTGCCGGTGCGTCGGCAGCCAACTCGGCAGCGACCGGCGCGGCGGCGCCCGATTCCGAGGCGACGGCAACCTTGCGGGTGCGCTTTGCCTTGACCGGTGCTTCCACGGCGGCGTCGGCTGGCGCAGAGGCGGCAGCAGCAGCCTCGGCTGCAATCACGGCCTTGGTGCGGCGCTTTGGCTTGGCGGCGGCGGTCTCGGCTGCGTCGACAGGCTTGTTTTCGGTTGGTTCAGTTGGGTTCATCGTTCGTATCTTTATTGTGCTGACCCGCCTCGGCAATTCCGTCGTCTGTCAGGTCTTGTATCGACACTTCAATCGGTGAAGTGTCCGGGTGTGTGACGGGCGCGCCGGCGTCCGCCTTCTCAAAATTGTCGTTCAGTGCTGCTTCCAGTGCTTCCAGGCTGCGTGCATCCAGCCCCTCGGCCAGCGCCTGCAGCGGCGGCAGTTGCGACAGCGACGCCAGGCCCAGGTCGTCCAGGAACTGGCGCGTCGTGCCCAGCAGCGCCGGGCGCCCTACTACTTCGCGGTGGCCGAGCACGTCGATCCAGCCGCGGTCTTCCAGCATCTTGATCGTCTGCGAATTGACCGCCACGCCGCGAATTTCTTCGATATCGCCGCGCGTCACCGGCTGGCGGTAGGCAATGATGGCCAGCGTTTCCAGCGTCGCCCGCGAATACTTCGGCGGTTTCTCGGGCGAGAGCCGGTCGAGATACGGCTTCATCTCGGGCCGGCTCTGGAAACGCCAGCCCGAGGCCAGGCTCACGATCTCGATACCGCGCCCGTCCCAGTCGTGGCGAAGTTCTTCCAGCAAAATCTTGATCGTATCGGCGCCAACACCGGCACCCTGGCTGCGACCGCCTGCATCGACCTCGGCGAACAGCTTTTTCATGCCGTGGATCGACAAGGGCTCGCGGGCGCACAGCAAGGCGGTTTCGAGGACGCGCTTGGCCTCGTCAGTATTCATAGTGCGATGTCGTCAATCCACAAACTATAGCGGTAGCAGAAACAGAATCCGCGCAACAGAATCAGGGCAAACACGGCCAGCGCCCGGCAACCACGCAACGAGCGGTGCCGGCGCGTGGGCGGCTACCCTTCTGCTTGCGATCTGCTGCCTGATACTGGAATGCGTGGGTCCGGGGCTGATGCGCCGGACAATCTATTACACGACAGGCAAGGAACCCGTCGCGGGCAACCTGCCTCTGAGTATTGATGCTCGTTGGGAAACGCGGCGTATCGGCGCACTCGCCATGTTCGGGAGGCGCCGGGGAGCGGCCTGTGCGGCACGCGGAGGGACGACAACGTTTCTTGCAACTGGCGGCCATTGTACCCGATAAAACCGCGTAGTGGACAAGCGACCATCCACGCGGCAGGTAGCTAGTAGCGTCAGTCTGACAGTTTTTCCGACAAAATCGCTGACACGCCAACAAATGCCGGGTACTCGGCGGTGATGACGTAGGTCGGCACGGCCGTCAGGTAGTGGACGAAGCGCCCTTTTTGTTCGAAACGACGGCGGAACGACGAGTGGTCAAAACGTGTACCCAGGCGCGGGACGATGCCGCCACCAATATAGATACCGCCCTGCGCGCCGAGCGTGACGGCCAGGTTGCCGGCCACGGTGCCGAGCATGCCGCAGAATGCTTCGAGCACGTCGTCGCACAACGGGCATTCGCCAGACAGCGCGCGACGCGAGATTTCGGCCGCGCTGAGGCGCTCGTCAGGACTGCCGGCGCGGTCGGCCAGCGCACGGTAGATCAGTTCGACGCCGGCGCCGGACAGGAACCGCTCGAACGAGACGTGGTCGTACTCGCGCCAGGCAAATTGCAGGATCGCGATTTCATCATCGTTGATCGGCGCGAAGCTGACGTGCCCGCCTTCGCTGCGCAATGCCGTCCACGAACTGGCGCATGGGATCAGGCCTGACACGCCCAGGCCGGTACCGGCGCCGATCAGGCCCAGCGCGGTGTCCGGTTGTGGCACGCCGCCGCCGATCTGGCGCTTGTGCTCCCCCAGATGCGGCAGCGAACGCGCGAGCGCCGAAAAGTCATTGACCACCATCAGGATCTCGAAACCGCACTCGAGCCGCAGGGCTTCGGTGGAAAATTCCCAATGGTGATTGGTCATGCGCACATAATCGCCCGTGACCGGGTTGGCAATCGCCAGCGCCGCATGCAGGATCGGGCTGGACGTCAGCGCCTTGACGGTCGGGCTGGCCAGATAGGTGCGCATCGCGTCACCCAGCGTCGCATACGCGGCGCAGGGGTAGATCTCGATGCCGTCGAGCTGGTCAGGGCCACATTCCAGTGCGAAACGGCAATTGGTACCGCCGATATCGGCCAGCAGGCGGGGTCCGCCGGCATGCAGGCGGGAAGTCTCGGACATGAACATGGAAGCGGTCATTGCAGACATTGGAAGCGAAGCTGCAAGAATACTAAATTCTTTGCCTTGAAGACAAGAACTATCTGTAGTTTAGGTACAGAGAATCGCACTCGTGAGGCGTGACTCAGCCAAAAATGCACGTCAACAGCGTAACTGCACTACTTGAACAACCGTGCAAGACGCGTCATCGATCAGCAGGGTGCCGGATCGAGCGAGGGAGCGGCGCCACGTTGCGCATTCCATGCATCCAGGCCGCCGCGCAGCGGCCGTACCCGCTGAAAACCGTTGGCCGCGAACTGGCGCGCGACCTGGGCAGCCGTTATGTCATCGGGACAACTACAGTAGACCACAATCTGGCGCTCGCGGTCCAGCGACGCCATCAGTTGCCCCGGCGGGCACGCGTGGAAAATCAGTGCGCCGGGAATCGCGGCTTCCAGCGTCTGCGCGGTCAGGCTGCGCGCATCGATGAGTACCGGTTCATCGCCGCTGTCGATCAGCGCCAGCAATTCGGCCATCTCGATGCGCTCGCCGGCGCTGCGCGAGCGATGCCGGCGCCGCTCGGCATACTTGAACGCGATGAACAGGGCCAGAGCGCTGGCGACGACGACCAGCGCCGTGCTGCCCATCGTCGACAGGATACCCAGCACGTCGTCAACGCTGTCATGGAACCACGCGCCGAGCAGGATGCCGACACCGCTCCACAGCGCCGCGCCCGTGACGGCATACAGCAGGAACGGCTTGGGCGCGACACCCATCGCGCCCGACAACGGCGCGGCGATGGTATTGAAGCCAGGGATGAACTTGGACACCAGCAGCGACTTGACGCCAAACTTGCTGAAGCGCTCTTCGGTCTGGTTGACGCATGAATCGGGTGACAGGGAAATCTTGCACAGCAGCCGCAGGATGCGCTTGCCGTAGAAGCGCCCGGCGCGGAACCAGAACACATCGCAGATGAAGCAGGCACCGATAGCGGCCAGCCACACGAGCTGCCAGCTGACGTCGGCTTCGACCGACAGCGCGCCGGCCACGATCAGGATCGGGTAAGCGGGAATGGGCAGGCCAAACTGCTCGACGAGAACGATGCCGAACACGATCAGCACGCCATAAACTTGAATGAGTTCGACTAACTGGGGCATCGTCACAGTGTACGTGAATTGCGCTCGCGGCACAGGAATGTGACCGGTTCCGGCAGCCTGTTTGGCATATTCGCAACGGTCTTTCGCGGCATCGACCGCTACCCGTAATTACATCCCGCGCGGAATCGCCGCCAGCAGCGACTTGGTGTACGGATGTTGCGGATTGCGGTACAGCACGTCGGCATCGGCCACCTCCACCACGGCGCCATTGCGCATCACCATCACCTGGTCGGAGATGTACTTCACGACCGACAAATCATGTGAAATGAAGATATAACTCAGGCCAAATTCATCCTGCAGATCCTGCAGCAGGTTCAGCACCTGGGCCTGGACCGACACGTCCAGTGCCGAGACCGATTCGTCGCAGACGAGAATCTCGGGCTGCATCGTCAGGCAGCGCGCAATGGCAATGCGCTGACGCTGCCCGCCCGAAAATTCATGCGGATAGCGCCCGTACGCCGCGTCCGGCAAGCCGACCCGCCCCAGCAAGGCGCGGGCCAGTGCAGCGCGCTCGGCCTCGTGCGCGCCGATCCCGTGGATGCGCATCGGTTCCAGCAGAATCTGGCCAACCGTAAAGCGCGGATTGAGCGATGCATACGGGTTCTGGAAAATGATCTGGATGCGCCGCTTGTAGGGCTGGAATTCACGGTCGCTCATCGTGACCAGGTCGCGCCCTTCGAACAGCGCCGAGCCGCCCGTCGCGCGGTGCAGCCGCAACAGCGTCAGCCCCACCGTCGTCTTGCCCGAACCCGATTCACCGACCACGCCCAGCGTCTTGCCGCGTGCCAGCGTGAACGAGACATCCTCGACCGCCTTGAATTCGCGCTTGCCGAACAGCCCCTCGCGCGTCCAGAAACTCTTGGCCAGGTTGTTCACCACCAGGAGCGGCGCATCGTCGGGATGCGTGCCGCGTACGCGCTGCGGCAGCTGCGCGCCAGGCAGCACGCGCCCCGCCAGGTAGTCGTCGATCACCGGCAGGCGCAGCGGGCGCGCATCAAGCGACGGCCGGCAGTGCAGCAGCGCCCGTGTATACGCGTCCTGCGGCGCGCCGAATACCTGCGCCGCAGTGCCCTCCTCGCGCACCTCGCCATGGCGCATCACGATCACGCGATCGGCAATCTCGCCCACCAGGCCCAGGTCGTGCGTGATGAACAGCACGGCCATGCGCCGCTCGCGCTGCAGGCGTGCGATCAGGTCCATGATCTGCTTCTGGATCGTCACATCCAGCGCCGTGGTCGGCTCGTCGGCGATCAGCAGTTTCGGTTCGCAGGCAATGGCCATCGCGATCATCACGCGCTGCTGCTGGCCACCGGACATCTGGCCCGGATAGGCGTCGATCTTGTGCTGCGGATCGGGAATGCCCACTTCGGCCAGCAGCTCGAGCGTGCGCGCGCGTGCACCGCGCCTGGTCATGCCCATGTGCTGGCGCAGCACTTCACCGATCTGGAACCCCACCGTCAACACCGGATTAAGCGACGACATCGGCTCCTGGAAGATCATCGCGATGTCCTTGCCGCACAAGGCGCGCCGCGCGGCCAGCGGCAGGCCGAGCAGCTCGCGGCCGGCAAATGCGATCCGTGAGCCCGGATCGACGATCGTAGTCTCGGGCGGCAGCAGCCCCATCACGGCCAGTGAACTGACCGACTTGCCGCTGCCCGATTCACCCACCAGCGCCACTGTGCTGTTATCGGGCACGTCGAACGACACGCCCTTCAATGCCTCGCTGGTGCGGTGCCTGTCGACCCGGAATGCGATGCGCAGGTCGCGCACCCGGAGCAAGGGATTTGTGTCCTGGGTCATTTGATCTTGGGGTCGAGCGCGTCGCGCAAGGCGTCGGCGAACAGCGAAAAACTGGTGACGAGCACGGCCATGGCGCCGGCCGCGGCCGCCAGTTGCCACCACTTGCCGAGGATGAGTTCATTCTGCGCCTCGTTGAGCATGCTGCCCCACGAGACAGTGCCCACCGGCACGCCGAAGCCCAGGAACGACAGGATCACCTCGGCCTTGATGAAGCCGACCACGAGAATCGACATCTGCACCAGCGCCACGTGCGACACGTTCGGCAGGATATGCCCGAACATGCGCTGCCAGTTCGAGGCGCCGATGGCGTTGGCGGCCATCACGTATTCGCGCGCGCTGTGCTTGATGTACTCGGCGCGCATCAGGCGAAACGGCCCGGTCCAGCCAGTCAGGCCCAGGATCAGCACGATGGTCGTCACGCCCTTCTGTTGCAGCACGGCGGCCACGGTCAGGATCATCAGGATCGACGGAATCGATGTGAAAATGCTGTAGAACCAGTTGAACAAATCGTCGATCCAGCCGCCGAAAAACCCGGCGACGGCGCCGAACAGCGTACCCAGCGTGACCGCCACCAGTGCAGCGACCAGGCCGACGACAATCGACGTTTCGCCGCCCTTGATCGTTTTCTTGACGATGTCGTGGCCCCATTTATCGGCGCCAAACAGCAGCGTCGTTTGCTTGGCCACCGGCGTATGGGTCGTGGCCAGTTGCGCCTGCAGCGCCGTCAGTTCGGCCGCGAGTGGATCGAACGCATTCGGCGGCGTCGCACGCGGCAGTTGCGCCTGCGCCAGTGCACGCGCCGTCGCATCGGCGCCGACAAAGCTCGGCGGCGCGTAATTGACGGCCACCTCGTCTTCCCAGTCAGCAGCCACCAGGCCCGTGCTCGAGAGCAGCACGAGCAGCAGAAAGCCGGCCACGACGGCAAGTGCCGCCATCGCCACGCGGTCCGCCCGCAGGCGGCGCCAGGCCAGCGTCCACAGGCCGGCCGAATCGGCGGACGTCTGCAGCGTCGTCATCGGAATTGCACCCGCGGATCGACGGCGCGGTACAACAGGTCGGCCAGCAGGTTGAACACCATCGTCGCAGCGGCCACGTAGACCGTGATCGCCTTGATCACCGGGAAGTCGCTGCGCTCGACGGCCAGAATGACTTCGCGCCCGATGCCGGGAATGCCGAAGAAGCGCTCGAGCAGAAAGGCTCCGATCAACAGCGCCGGCAGGTTTGCCATCACGTGCGTGATGATGGGAATGGCCGCATTGCGCAGCACGTGCACCCAGACGATGCGGCGCTCGCTCAGGCCCTTGGCGCGCGCGGTGCGCACGTAGTCCTGCCCCACCTCATCGAGTACGAAGCTGCGGTACAGGCGCAGCGTCGGCGCGATCGAGACGGCCAGGCCGATGATGATCGGCAGCAGCGCGTAGTGCCGCAGATTCTCGCCCAGGCTGCTGCCCCAGCCCTGCACCGGAAACAGGCCCAGCTGGTAGGCAAACACGTACTGGAACACCGAGATATACACCAGGATCGAGATCGACATCCCCACCGTGCAGGCCACCATCACGGCGCGGTCGGTGAGCGAGCCGCGCACGAAGGCGATGCCCAGCGCCAGCGCAATCCCGAAAAACACTTCGAGCACGGTGAGCGGGATCAGGACAGTGAGCGATGGCCCCAGGCGGCTGGTGATGATCTGCGCCACCGGTTCGCCCGTGCTCCAGGCATTGCCGAAGTCGAACGTGAGGATTTGCTGGACGAAGATCCACAGCTGCACCGGGTACGGCTGGTCAGTGCCCAGCTGGCGCCGGATGTTCTCGATGGCGCTCGCATCGGCCATCTTGCCGGCCAGCAGATAGGCCGGATCGCCACCGACCCAGTTGAACAGCATGAACACCAGCAGCACGACGCCCGCCATGGTCGGCAACATCTGCCACAGGCGCCGGACGATATAAGCAAGCATGAAACTCCCGAACCGGAACCAGGCAAACGTGCCATTTCCCGCGAAATCCGCCACGCCAATGCAGACGTTGCGAACCCGACACGATAGCGCATATCGGCGCGCGCTGACAGATGCAGGATGTCATGGGGAGATAGATACGGGTTATCGAATGTACTGACATTTGTGACATTTAAATCAGGTCGACAACGTGTCACACATCAACTCGCATACATACGCTTAAACAGCAATCTCTGCCAAAAACATGCCTGATTGCCGCATTAAATACCGAACAAACTATATTTTCCTTCATATATTCCACATATTATTTTTCATGTCGGAATCATGACTAGCACCAAAATGCATACTTGTACAGACTAGTCAGCGCACAGTTGTATTTTTGATTCGTAAAGACTTTATACGTTGACACTGCCTTACCGGAAATGTTTTTATTGCCAAGTAGTAAAAATTCGACGCTGCTATTCGCGGTGGCAATCCAATGACATTACTGCAGGCGACATCCGCCCTGCAGGTCTTACCTGGGAAAATCGACATGATGGTTGAAACAGTGTTATCTCGATCGGTTCGACTGATCTGTGCAGGCGGCATGATCGTCGCGTTCTCGGCGGCCCACGCCCAGGACACGGCGCCCGCCACAGGCGAACCTCAGCGCGTGGAAGTGACCGGTTCACGCATCGCCACGGCCAACCTGGAAAGCATCAGTCCAGTTACCGTCGTCAACGCCAAGGACATCAAACTCGAAGGTGTGCGTTCGGTCGAGAGCCTGCTCAACAACCTGCCCCAGGTCTTCGCCGACCAGGGCGGCTCGGTCTCGAACGGCTCGACCGGCACCGCCACCGTCAACCTGCGCAATTTCGGCGCCGACCGCACCCTGGTGCTGGTCAATGGCCGCCGCCTGCCAGCAGGCAGCCCGCGTAACACGGCTGCCGACTTGAACCAGATCCCCGTGGGCCTGGTCAAGCGCGTCGAAGTGCTGACCGGCGGCGCCGGCGCCATCTACGGCTCCGACGCCGTGGCCGGCGTGGTCAACTTCATCATGGACGACAACTTCCAGGGCGTCCAGATCGACAGCAACTACCAGTTCTACAACCACCAGCAGAACGGCGGACCTGCGGCCGATGCCGCCACGCGCCGCAACTTCACGGTACCGGGCGACAAGAGCGCCGATGCCAAGGTCAAGGACATCAGCATCACGATGGGCGGCAACTTCGCCGACGGCCGCGGCAATGCCGTGGTCTACCTGGGCTACAAGAAAGAAGACCCGCTGCTGCAATCGGAACGTGACTTCACCGCCTGCTCGCTGGGCGGCTCCACCACGGGCGACACGTTCAACTGCGGCGGCTCCGGCACCAGCTTCCCGGGCCGTTTCCTGGTCGGCACGCGCAGCTTCACCGTGGCCGATGCGAACGGCGGCGTGCGTCCGTACATCGGCGCGAACGATGCCTACAACTTCGGTCCGCTGAACTATTTCCGCCGTCCATCCGAGCGCTACACATTCAGTTCGTTCACGCACTACGACATCAACGACAAGGCCCGCGTCTACGCCGAGGCCAGCTTCCACGATGACAGCACCGTCGCCCAGATCGCCCCGTCCGGCCTGTTCGGCCTCGACGCATCCGGCGCCAATGCGATTACGTTTGAAAACCCGCTGCTGTCGAACGCCTGGCGCCAGACGCTGGGCCTGAACGCCCCGGGCGACACGGCCGACCTGGTCATCTTCCGCCGCAACGTCGAAGGCGGTGGCCGCCGCGACGACCTGAACCACACGTCCTACCGTGGCGTGGTCGGTGTCAAGGGCGATGTCGGCAACTGGAAGTACGACGTCTTCGCGCAGGTCGGCAAGGTCCGCTACGCCGAAACCTACTTCAACGACTTCTCGGTGGCGCGCAGCGCGCGGGCCCTGGACGTGGTCCGTGGCCCGAACGGCGCAGCGGTCTGCCGCAGCACCCTGAACGGCATCGATCCGAACTGCGTGCCGTACAACATCTGGAGCCTCGGCGGCGTCACCAAGGAAGCACTGACCTACCTGCAGACCCCGGGCTTCCAGCGCGGCAGCACCTCGCAAACCGTGCAGGGCGTCAATCTGTCGACCGACCTGGGCGAATACGGCCTGAAGATCCCGACCAGCACCGAAGGCATCGGCCTGGCGCTGGGCTGGGAACACCGCACCGAAAAGCTGACGCTGGACAACGATGCTGCCTTTGAATCGGGCGATCTGGCCGGCCAGGGCGGCCCGACCAAGAACGTGAGCGGCCAGTTCAGCGTGCGCGACTACTACGCTGAGACCCGTATTCCGATCCTGCAGAAGCAGCCGTTCGCCGACCAGCTCAACGTCACCGCCAGCTATCGCAAGTCGGATTACTCGACCGGCCAGAAGACCAGCTCGTACGGTGCCGGCATCGAATGGGCGCCGATCAAGGAAGCGAAGTTCCGCTTCAGCTATCAGCGCGCCGCGCGCGCCGCCAACGTCGTCGAACTGTACACGCCAGCCGGCCTGGGCCTGTACGACATGTCGTCCGACCCATGCGCAGGCACGACGCCGACCGCCACCCTGGCCCAGTGCGCACGCACCGGCGTCACGGCGGCCCAGTACGGCAACATCGTCGATTCCCCTGCCCAGCAGTACAACCAGATCACCGGTGGCAATGCGAACCTGGCACCGGAAGAATCCGACTCGTACACGCTGGGCCTGGTGCTGACCCCGACGCGCAACACCTCGGTCACCATCGACGCCTTCGACATGAAGGTCAAGGGCATCATCGGCGGCTTGCCGGCAACGACCAGCCTCGAGAGCTGCCTGGCAACGGGCGACCCGACGTTCTGCTCGCTGATCACGCGTGACCGTCTGGGCACCCTGTGGGCACTGGAAACCGCGCAGATCGTCGCCACCAACCAGAACCTGGGCATGTCGTCGACCAAGGGTATTGACCTTGGCGCGAACTGGAACGCCAAGCTGGGCGAATGGGGCAGCCTGAACCTGTCGCTGATGGGCACCTACCTGAAAGAGTTCAAGGAACAGGACTTGCCAGGCGGCGATACGCGTGACTGCGCCGGCCTGCACGGTCCTACCTGCGGCGTGCCACTGCCAAAATGGCGCCACAAGGTGCGCGCTGTCTGGGGCACCCCATGGAACGGCGTGGAACTGGGCGCGACCTGGCGCTATGTGCGCGGTGTCGATCTGGACACCGAATCGGAACCAGCGGATGCCAGCCTCGGCGCACGCAACTACCTGGATCTGGTCAGCAGCTGGCAGGTCAACCGTATCTTCACCCTGCGCGCCGGCATCAACAACGCGCTGGACAAGGATCCACCGCTGTCGGGCGTGGTTGCTGCGGTCTACGGCAACGGCAACACCTACCCGCAGGTGTATGACGCGATGGGCCGTCATATCTTCCTGAACCTGACCGCCAAGTTCTGATCCCGGCGAGCAGATAGAACAACGGCGCACCTCGGTGCGCCGTTTTTTATGCGTGTTTGATTACTCCTGGCGCAGGCGACGCTGGCGCACCGCTGCCGCCAGACCATCGAGCACCTGCAGGCTGCTGTCCCAGTCGATGCAGCCGTCGGTCACCGACTGGCCGTACGTCAGCTCCTTGCCCGGCACCAGATCCTGACGCCCCCCCACCAGATTCGACTCGATCATCACACCGACGATGCGATCGTCGCCGGCCGCGATCTGCGCGGCGATGTCGGCGCACACCGGCACCTGGTTCTCGGGCTTCTTCGAACTGTTGGCATGCGACGCGTCGATCATCAGGCGGCTGGCCAGACCCAGTGCGGCAATCTGGCGGCAGGCTTCGTCGACGCTGGCGGCGTCGTAGTTCGGCGCCTTGCCGCCACGCAGGATGATGTGGCAATCCTCGTTGCCCGAGGTCGACACGATGGCCGAGTGGCCGCCTTTGGTCACGGACAGGAAGTGGTGCGGCTGCGACGCGGCCTTGATGGCCTCGGTCGCGATCTTGATATTGCCGTCGGTGCCGTTCTTGAAGCCGACCGGGCACGACAGGCCGGATGCCAGCTCGCGGTGCACCTGCGACTCGGTCGTGCGCGCACCGATGGCGCCCCAGCTGATCAGGTCGGCGATGTACTGCGGGCTGATCACGTCGAGGAATTCGGTGCCGGCCGGCAGGCCCATCTCGTTGATGTCGCGCAGCAGCTCGCGCGCCATGCGCAGGCCGTCGTTGATGCGGAAGCTGTTGTCCATGTACGGGTCGTTGATCAGGCCTTTCCAGCCCACCGTCGTGCGGGGCTTTTCAAAGTAGACCCGCATCACGATCTCGAGTTCACCGGCGAAGCGCTGGCGCTGTTCGACCAGGCGGCGCGCATACTCGATCGCCGCCTTCGGATCATGGATCGAGCATGGCCCGATCACCACCATCAGGCGGTCGTCCTGGCCATGCAGGATGCGGTGCAGGTCGACGCGCGCGCCGGCCGCGGTCTGCTCGGCCCCCGGGGTGACGGGGTACTCGCGGATCAGGTGCGAGGGTGGCGTCAGTTCCTTCATTTCACGGATGCGTAGGTCGTCGGTGCGGGGCATGCTGGACTCTCTTTCGTACTCGGTTGAGTTGGTTTTATACCGTCTGAAAATAAAAAAACCGCCATTGCTGGCGGTTTGTCTGGATGCTGCCGGGACTTTTACTGCGCGTACCCGCTGCTGTTCCACCGCCTGAGGCTGGAATGGCTAAAGTAAAAAAAGCAGGTAAAGAAAGCGTGGCGCATGATGTCGTCCGTGTTTGGTCAATTGACTATAGCAACAACCCGCAAAACTTGGCAAGCCCTTTATCCGTCGATGACGGCTTGTACAGACAGCTTGTTACCGGATACCACAGCAACGCATCATGAATGCAAACTCAGGCCGTGCCGCCGACCGTGACGCCATCGATGCGCAGGGTCGGCTGGCCCACGCCCACCGGCACGCTCTGGCCTTCCTTGCCACACACGCCCACGCCCGAATCCAGGCGCATGTCGTTGCCGATCATCGAGATGCGGTTCATCACTTCAGGGCCATTGCCAATCAAGGTAGCGCCCTTGACCGGATAAGTGACCTTGCCGTCTTCGATCATGTAGGCCTCGCTGGCCGAAAACACGAACTTGCCGTTCGTGATATCGACCTGGCCGCCGCCGAAGTTCACCGCATACAGGCCGTTCTTGACCGACGCCAGGATTTCTTGCGGGTCCTTGTCGCCGGCGAGCATATAGGTGTTGGTCATGCGCGGCATCGGCAGGTGCGCAAACGATTCGCGGCGCGCGTTGCCGGTGACAGGCATTTTCATCAGGCGCGCGTTCATCGTGTCCTGGATATAGCCTTTCAGGATGCCGTCCTCGATCAGCGTCGTGCACTGGGTCGGATTGCCTTCGTCGTCGACATTGAGCGAGCCGCGCCGGTCCTGCAGCGTGCCGTCGTCGACGATGGTGACGCCCTTGGCCGCCACGCGCTGGCCGATCATGCCGGCATACGACGACGAGCCCTTGCGGTTGAAGTCGCCCTCGAGGCCGTGGCCGACCGCTTCGTGCAGCAGCACGCCGGGCCAGCCCGGGCCCAGCACGATCGTCATCGGCCCGGCCGGCGCCGGCCGCGCTTCCAGGTTCACGCAGGCCGCCTTGACGGCATCGGTCGCGTAGCGGTCGAGCACTTCATCAGTGAAGTAACCATAGTCGAAGCGCCCGCCGCCACCGGACGAACCGACTTCGCGCCGCCCGTTCTGCTCGGCGATGACGGTGACCGACACGCGCACCAGTGGCCGGATATCGGCCGCCAGCACGCCGTCGCTGCGCAGCACCAGCACGACATCGTATTCGCCGGCCAGGCCGGCCATCACCTGCACCACGCGCGGGTCTTTGGCGCGCGCCATCTTTTCGACGCGCTCGAGCAGCGTCACCTTGGCCGTCGCATCGAGCGAGGCCAGTGGATCGTTGGGCAGGTACAGCGAGCGTCCGCCGCTGTGCTGGGTGCTGCGCGCGATCTTGATGCGCCCGGCGCCCTGGCGTCCGATGGTGCGGGTGGCAGAGGCAGCGTCCAGCAGCGCCTGTTCGGAAATCTCGTCGGAGTACGCGAACGCGGTCTTTTCGCCCGACACCGCGCGCACGCCGACGCCCTGGTCGATCGAAAAACTGCCGCTCTTGACGATGCCTTCTTCGAGACTCCAGCCTTCGCTCTTGGTGAACTGGAAGTACAGGTCGGCGTAGTCGACCTTGTGCGTGAACATCGTCCCCAGCGCGCGCAGCAGCTTGTCTTCGTCCAGGCCGAATGGCGTCAGCAGGACGTCACGGGCAACGGCGATGGCGGAAAGATTCGGTTCGAATGGCGTCATGGTGGTTCGATTCAGGCGTCGGTTGGAACGGGCATTGTGCCATATCCCGTTTGTTCGCATCGCTGCGCCACGTTCATGTGACAGCCTGGTTTACATCTTCCGGTGGCGCAGCGCCGGCAGGCTGTCGCGCACGCCGCGCAGGAACGCCGGATCGAGTTCGCCCGTGATCACGCCCTCGCCTTCCGGCAGCACCGCCTTGACCTCGCCCCACGGGTCGACCAGCATGCTGTGGCCCCAGGTGCGGCGGCCATTGACGTGCATGCCGCCCTGCGCCGCCGCCAGCACATAGCACTGGTTCTCGATGGCGCGCGCGCGCAGCAGCACTTCCCAGTGCGCGCGGCCGGTGGTGTAGGTGAACGCGGCCGGCACGATGATCAAGGCGCACTCGCCCATCGCACGGTACAGCTCGGGAAAGCGCAGGTCGTAGCACACCGACAGCCCGACGCGCCCGAACGGCGCCTCGAACACGCCAACGGCGTCGCCCGGCACGATGGTACGCGCCTCGTCGTACGATTCGGTGCCCTTGTTGAACCCGAACAGGTGGATCTTGTCGTAGCGGCTCATCGACACGCCCTGCGGGTCATACACGAGCGTGGTATTGAGGACCTTGCCGGCACTTGGCGAGACGAGCGGCAGCGTGCCGCCGACCAGCCAGATGCCGTGCTCGCGCGCCAGTTCGGCCATGCAGTCCTGGATCGGCCCGGCGCCCGGGTCTTCGGCCAGCGCCACCTTGTCGACATCGGTCATGCCCATGATCGGCCAGTACTCGGGCAAGGCCACGAGCGTGGCGCCCTTGCCGGCAGCCTCGGCCACGAGGCGGCGTACGGTGATCAGGTTGTCTTCGAGGTGCGGAGTGGAAATCATCTGGATCGCGGCGACGGTCGTCATGTCATTCCTTGCTGGCGGTGGGGGTGGCTGGTGTGCTGACAGGGGCGCTGTCAGGTCCGTTGGGGATTTTGGTAATGGTCGGCGATTTCCACGGTCCTGTCACCTGCATCTGGTAAGTCAGCGCCTTCATCACCGGTGCGCGCAGGAACAGCTGGGCCAGATAGCCGCCCAGGCCCAGGACCGGATTGACGGCCAGGCCGTACACGAGCGGGCCGGTGCCCAGATTGAATTCCGGGATCACGACCACGCGCAGATTGGTCGACTCGTTGGCGATATCGGCCGTACCATTCATCAGGACGGTCGCGGCCACGCCATGCATCTTGAGGTTATCGGTGCGCACCACGCCGCGCGTGATCAGCGCGTTGGCCGTGATGCCGTCGAATGCCAGACCGTCGGAAAACACGTCATGGAAATCGAGCTTGAGCAGGCGCGGCAAGGCCTGCAGGCTGAGCACGCCCAGCAGCTTGGCTGCGCCCGGGTCCTGCTTGAGGAACTGGCCGGATTCGACGTTCATCTCGATCTGGCCCGACAGGCTCGGGATGTCCATCGCATACGGCAGGCCGGCCCACGAGATGTCACCGCGCAGATAGCCGTTGCCGCGCCCGATCGTGTCCGGGAAACCCACGCGGTCGAGCAGGCGCCCCGCATTGTCCATGTCGAGTGCGAAATTCAGGCTGGTATTGCTCTTGCCATCCTTGGTCAACCAGCGGCCCGATGCCTTCAGCTTGCCATCAGGGTTGCTCAGCGCCAGCCGGTCAATGCGCCACTCGCGCCCTGCCAGCGCGCGCACATTGCTGGCGTCCAGCTCCAGGCGTCCCAGGTTCTTGTTGAACAGCTCGAAGCGTTCGGCCACGATGTCGAGCGACGGGATGCTGGCCGTGGCGCCCTTGTTCGACTCGAGCAGGTCCTTGACCTCGGCCTCGGCCGATTCCGGAATCACGAGCGAGGCCAGGCGCGCCGTGACCTTGCCCAGGCCGCTGGGCGTTTCGGCCCACGTGAGATAGCCGCTGGCCTGGCGCGAATGCAGGTTGGCGCGCCAGGTGTCGCCCACGTGCGTGGCGCCGATGACCACGTCGGCCACGCGCCGTTCGCCGACCGTCAGTTCGCTGACGCGACCGGCGACCACCGTCGGCAGCACATACTGGGTGAAGTCGGCGCCGCCGGCCGGCGTTGCATCGGGGGCCGGGGCAGGCGTGTTCTTGTCCATGCCGGCAATGGCGCGGCCCGCCGCCAGCCAGTGGTCGACATTGAGCGCCTTCATGTCCAGGTGCGCCATCAGGCCCTGGTCCGGGCGCGGGGCCGGCACGTTCACGCCAATGCCGCCGTGGGTCACGCGCCAGGCACCCTTGCCCTGCTTTTCACGTTCGTACCGCGCGCCCAGGCCCTGCCCCACGCCGACGCGGATGACGTCGCGCGCCAGGCCATCGACGGTCGGCTCGCCCTCGAGCACGAAGTGCAGCGGCAGGTTCGCGTCCTGCACCTTGTTCAGCGGGGCCGGCAGTTCAATGCCCAGGCCCGCCAGCGCCGAATCGATGGTGATCGTGCGATGCCCGGCCTTGACGACAATCTCGCCGCGATACGGCGTGCTGCCCGACAGGCGTTCGGCCAGGCGGCCCAGCGCCGGCACCGGTGCGGTGCGGCGCATGCCCTCGGCCGACAGCGTGCCGGCCAGCGTGACGCGCGTGCTGCCGTCCGGCGCCGTGCCGCCGCCCACCGCCAGCGGCGCGCCCAGGAAGTCGGCGCCAACGCCTTCGAGGCCAAAGCCGTGGTCGTGGAACGCGATTTTTCCATGGGCGTTCTGCAGCGCCGGCAGCTCGGGGAACAGCACGACATCGTTACCTTGCAACTGCAGATTGCCCTGCACCTTGGCTTCGTTCAGGTGCGACAGCGGCAGGCGCAGCTTCAGGTCGAGCTTTGCGTTGCCGCTGCCCTGCGTGTCTTCGGTAAAGTGGCCGATCCAGCCCAGCACAGGCGTGGCCGCCACGTAGCGCAGGAATTCCTGCAGCGGCCCGGCGCCGGCGCCATCGATCTCCAGCATCATCTTGTCATGCGCGCCCAGGTCAGGGATCACGGCCTTGACGTTCGACAGCGCCACGCCGAGCGTGCGCAAGGTTTTGCCCGTGATTTCCATGCGCGCGCGGTCGAACACGATGCGCCCGTCAATGGCTTCGGCCAGCGGCCACAGCGGCGTGCCGTCCGGATGGCGGTGTCCCGGCGCGTATTCGAGCCGCGCGCCAGCCAGGCGACCGGCAACGCGGAATTCGCCGGTATCAAGAGTCTTGAACGGAAACTGCGCGAGGTCGCCGCGCAAGCGCAGCGTGGTGTCGTGCAACTGGCCGCCCTGCAGCGCGCCCACCAGCCAGTCATGCAGGCCGTGCGGCGTGGCCAGCGGCAGGAAGGTGCCGATCTTGTCGATCGGGAAACCGTCGAGATTGCCCGTGAAGTCGGCCGTGCCGGGGCCGTGACCCGGCGTGAGCGGCATACTGTGGCGGCCCGAGACCGATCCCTTGAACGCGCCCTGTACAAAATCCAGGTCCTCGATATCGACCTGCAATTGCCGACCCGCGTCAAACTGCCAGCGCGCATCGAGGGCCAGGCGGTCGAACGGCATGCGCGGCTCGGCAAACCAGGCCGGCATGTTCAAGGCGAATTGCTGCGAGTCGAGCTTGACGCTGCCGGCGCGCTCGTTGGCGTCGATGCGCCCGCTCAGATTCTCGAAGCCGGGTGTTGCGGCCCGCCCCGGACGCGCAGCCTGGGCTTTCAACGCCAGCCCGGCGACGTCGCCGCGGATGCGCCAGCCAGTCACACCGGGATAATGCCCATCCCATTCGACGCTGACATCCTGCAACGTGCCGCGCGGCGCGTAATCGGCCAGCAGGCCGCGCTGCACGGGCGAGATCGGCAGATACTGTGCCAGCGCTGCCAGCGCGCCGATATCGAGGCCCTGCGCGCGCAGCGTGCCCTGCTCGGGCTTGCCATCGGCGGCGGGGCGCCAGGTTTGTTCAAGGGTGGCTGGCGGCAAGGCGCGGCCATCGCGCGCCACCACCGTGAAATTGTCGAGCCGCAGTGCGTGACCGTTCGCGCCGAACGTCGGTTTGCCATCGCCCTTGCCGGTCAACAGCGTTTCGCGCGCGCTCAGGCGGCCCGACACGCGCGCCAGTTGCAGCGGCGCGATGTCCGGGGCCAGGCGCGCATTCACGCCGGCCAGCGCCAGATCGGCGGTAAAACCGGCCAGGCGGGCCTGGTCGACATTGATCCAGGTGCGCAGCGAGCCGCGGCCCCGCTCAAGCTGGATCGGATAATCGACGAAGCGCTTCCAGGCGCCCAGGTCGACGTCGCGCAGATCGGCGTACAGCTCGCCCTTCCAGCGCGTGACATCGGACGGCTGCTGGCCGAAGCGGTGCCGGAAGCGCGCGCGGATATCAATCGGACCGCCCAGCCGCGCCGGCGGCGTCGCCGTCAGCGCCACATGGTGTGCGCCCCAGCGGTTGAGCAGCGCCAGCGTGACGCCCTGCAGCGCCAGCGGCGGCGTGCCGCGCAGTTCGTCGACCCAGTCGACGCGGCCATTGCGGATGACGATTTCGCGCTGGCGCAGCAGCCAGTCGGCGCCGGCGCCATTGCCCTGTTGCTGGTCGAGCCGGACTCCGGCCACAACCAGCACGCCGTCGCGGCCGCGCCGCACGGCCAGGCGCGGGCCGATAATTTCCAGGGATGCAAACCGGGGTTCGAGCGCGGCGATGCTCCACCAGCCGATCGTGGCGTCGACTTGCGGCAAGGCCAGTACTTGCCGGCCCCGGCGATCGTGCAGGCGCACGTCGCGCAGCGACAACGCCGGGCGCATGCCGTGCCAGGATGCCGCCAGTTGCGAGATCGTGACGCGGCTGCCGAGCGCATTGCCGGCGACGCGCTCGATGTCGCTCTTGTACAGGTCGATATTGGGGAGGATGGCGTAGCGCAGCACCAGGAACAGCACGGCCAGCGCGAAATACACGATCAGCAGCAGCTTGATGGCAAAGCCCAGCACGTGGTGCGAGGCCAGGTTCGCGAAGCGGTAGCACGCGCGCGCCCGGCGCCAGCGTACGGCCAGCGGCCGCGACGCGGATGTCGCCTGCGGATCCGGGTTGTGCATCAAGGTGCTAATAACAAAGGCTCGCCGAAAAATGTATAGCTTAAAAAACAGGTCGCTTGCATGCGTTGCGGCGTCTACCTTACCATCGGTGCTGACCCGGGCAGCAGCGACGGCCTGTTAGCGGGCCATTTTAACGCATCGACTGCCTGCCGGCCCCGACTAATGGCCTATTGAAACGGCCGTCCATCGCGTTTCCCAGGATCAACGATGACCGAAGTTTCCGCTGCACCACAGACTACCCCAGCCACTGTTGTTGTTCCTGTCACCGCCTCGCGTTTCGTGGCGCGCTGGCTGGGCGCCGCGCCCGAGCGCGCCGGGCAGCTCGCCAGCTTGTCCGCCCTATCGCTGGCCGACGCCGATTTCCAGGGTCTGCTGGAGGGCGAACTGGCCAAGGGCTTGCCGCTCGAACGCGCGATGCGCCGGGTGCGCAACCTGTTGATCTCGACCATTGTCGCGCGCGATCTCGGCGGGCAGGCTGATCTCGATGAAGTCGTCACCGCAATGACGGCCTTTGCCGACTTCGCGATCCAGACCCATGTGGCCAGCCTGATGGCCGAGCTGGTCGCGGCGCACGGCATGCCGGTCGGCGAGGATTCGGGGCGCCCGCAGCACCTGATCGTGCTGGCCATGGGCAAGCAGGGTGGCGGCGAACTCAATGTGTCGTCGGACATCGACCTGATCTTCGTGTATCCGGAAGACGGGGACACGGCCGCTGCGGCCGGCCAGCGCCAGTTATCGAACCACGAATTCTTCATCCGCCTGGGGCGCCGCCTGAGCGCGGCCTTGTCCGAAGTGATCGAAGACGGTTTCGTGTTCCGGGTCGACATGGCGCTGCGCCCCAACGGCAAGTCGGGCCCGCTGGCGGCCAGCTTCGGCATGGTCGAGGAATACCTGATCGTCCAGGGGCGCGAATGGGAGCGCTATGCGTGGGTCAAGGCGCGCGCTGTCACGGGCGAGCCGGACGACATCGCGGCGCTCGACGCCATCGTGCAGCCGTTCATCTTCCGGCGCTACCTGGACTTCGGCGTCATCGACGCGATCCGCACGATGCACGCGCAGATCCGCGCCGAGGTGAAGCGCCAGGAGCGCCTGCACCCAGAGCGCAGCCACAACGTCAAGCTGGGCCGCGGCGGCATCCGCGAGATCGAATTTCTGGCGCAAGTCTTCCAGCTGATCCGCGGCGGGCGCGATCCGGCGCTGCGCGAGCGCTCCACGCGCAAGACGCTGCTCCTGCTGGCCGAACGCGAACTGTTGACGGTCGACACGGTCGAACGCCTGCTGCAGGCCTACACCTTCCTGCGCAACCTCGAACACCGGCTGCAATACCTCGAAGATGCGCAAACCCACACGCTGCCAGTGAGCGATGACGACCGCCTGACCGTGGCGCGCATGATGGGCTGCCCGGACGAAGCCACCCTGCTCGCGCGGCTCGAAGAACAGCGCACCTACGTCGCGCAGCAGTTCGACGCGATCTTCGCCGACAAGGAAGCGCCCGACCAGGACCCCGATGCGCCGGCCCTGGTCGATGACCTGGACAACCTCGACGCGTTGACCGCACGCCTGGCGGACCTGGGCTTCAACGATCCGCGGAGCGCCGCCGGCCGCCTGACCAACACACTGCAGGGCGCGCGCCTGACCAGCCTGCCGGACTTCAGCCGCGTGCGCCTGCTGGCTCTGGTCGAGGCCGCCCTGCCCCTGATCGCCACGGTCGTGAAGGACGCGGGCATGGGCAGTCACGCCGCCACGCTGGGGCGCCTGCTCGACCTGTTCGAGGCGATCGCGCGCCGCTCGGCCTATCTGGCGCTGCTGACCGAATACCCGCACACGCTCGAGCGCGTGATCCGGATGATCAATGCGAGCGGCTGGGCCGCGACGTTCCTGACCCAGCACCCGATCCTGCTCGACGAACTGCTGGACGACCGCAACGCCGGCGCCGAAGCGCTGCCGCAACTGGCAGCCACCCTCGATGCGCAGTTGAACGACGCGGCCGGCGACACCGAGCGCCAGCTCGACATCCTGCGCGAGACGCACCACGCGCAACTGTTTCGCCTGCTGGCGCTGGACCTGGCCGGCGAACTGTCGGTCGAGCACCTTGCCGATCATCTGTCAGCGCTGGCCGACACGATCGTCGGCGCCGTGGTCACGCACGCCTGGCGCGCGGTCAATGGCCACCACCGCGAGGTCCCGCGCTTTGCCGTCATCGCTTACGGCAAGCTGGGCGGCAAGGAGCTGGGCTATGTGTCCGACCTGGATGTGATCTTTTTGTACGACGACGACGATGGCGACGCGCCGCCGCTGTACGCCCGGCTGGCCCAGCGCTTCATCACCTGGATGACGGCGCCGACGCCGGCCGGCATCCTGTTCGACATCGACATCGCCCTGCGTCCGGATGGCGCCAGCGGGATGCTGGTGTCGTCCCTCGCCGCCTTCGAGCGCTACCAGAGCGAAGCGGCCTGGATCTGGGAACACCAGGCGCTGACGCGGGCGCGCTTTTGCGCCGGTGACGCCGCCATCGGCGCGCGCTTCGAGGTGATCCGTGAACAGGTGCTGCGCAAGGACCGCTCCGGTCAGGCAGATGTGCTGAAGAACGAGGTCGTGCAGATGCGCGCGCGCATGCATGACGCCAACCTGAACCGCAGCACGCAGTTCGACCTCAAGCACGACGCGGGCGGCATGATCGACATCGAGTTCATCGTGCAATACCTGGTGCTGCGTCATGCACACACCTACCCGCAGCTGACCGCGAACGCCGGCAACATCGCGCTGTTGCACCTGTGCGGCGAGCTGGGCCTGATCGACGCGGCCATGGCCAGCCAGGTTGCAGCGGCATACCGCGCCATGCGCAAGCTGCAGCACAGCGTGCGGCTGCAGGGGCACGACAAGACCCGGGTCGAGCCGGCCCAGGTGGGTGCCCATCCCGACAGCGTGCTGCGGTTGTGGCACGCCTGTTTTACCAGTTGATTCCATGCGCACCACCCTGGTGCGCATGATTTTTCCCCGCACTACCTCCACCCAGAAGCAGTATTTATTGCACCCCAAAAGCACGTGCGAGCTGCTGACTTTTTAGTCATTTAATTTCTTTTTGTTAACTTTTGTGTTTGCAACAGAAATGCCCTCCTGACTTATTGACACCCGTCAATAGCGAATGGTTTGATACCTGAGGCGTATGCACATCCAGCAAAAAGTATCGCGATTTGTTGAGCATGCGTCAGTTCGCCGATCAATCATTAGACTGCCCCACACCATGGGGCTCAGGATGGAGAGCACATGCAACAACGTACCAGGATCGCACTCGCCGTGACGCTGGCGCTGGCGTCGATGACCGCCACCGCACAAGAGACCTTGCAACGCGTCGAAGTAACGGGCTCCCGCATTCGCCAGGTCGATCTGGAAACGGCGCAGCCGGTCCAGGTCATGAGCCAGGAACAGATCCAGAAAAGTGGCCTGGTCACGGTCGGCGACATCATCAACAGCATGTCCTCGGCCGGCGTACCGGCCTTCTCGCGCGGTTCGTCGCTGGGCGCGAGCCGCGAACAGGGCGGCCAGTTCCTCGACATGCGCAACCTGGGCGCGCAGCGCCTGCTGGTGCTGGTCGATGGCAAGCGCTGGACCCAGTCGGTCAGCGGCTATACCGACATGTCGACCATTCCATCGGCACTGATCGAGCGCGTCGAAATCCTGAAGGATGGCGCCTCGTCGATCTACGGTTCGGATGCGATCTCGGGCGTGGTCAACATCATCCTGAAAAAAACCATGCAGGGCGGCCAGGTCAGCGTCTACCACGGCCAGAACGAGGAAAACGACGGCAAGACCAAGGATTACTCGGTCACCTACGGCGCCGGCGACGACAAGGCGTCGTTGCTGTTGGGCCTGACCCATACCGACCAGGGCGGCGTCTGGGCGCGCACGCGCGACATCACCGCCACGACGAATGGCCCGACGCGGCCGAATTCGTCGCTGGGCAGCGGCCCATGGGGCCGCATTCGCCAGGTCAGTTCGACCGGCGCCGTCACCGGCTTTGACCGCGTGCTGAACCACACCGGCGGCCCGCTGGGCGATGGCGTGGGCCAGGATGCGCGCAATCCGGCCAACTACCACACCTTTGCCAATGCGCCGGCCGACCTGTTCAACTCGACCAGCCAGATGCACTTTTTGACGCCAAGCAAGCTGACGTCGCTCTTCGTCAAGGGCGAAGTCGAACTGCCGGCCAATATGCGCTTCAAGACCACCGCGATGTACGCCGATCGCACCTCGTCGCGTCAGGTTGCCGGCTATCCGCTGAGCTCGACCTCGCAGGCCCGCTACCCGGTGTATGTCGACAAGGACAGCTACTACAATCCGTACGGCAACTCGGTAGCCGGCGCCGGCAACGGCCAAGACCTGTTCTTCTACCGCCGCACGATCGAAGTGCCGCGCGTGACCGACAACAGCAACCGCAGCCTGCACATCGACGCCTCGCTCGAAGGCGAGTTCTCGATCCGCACGCTGCCGTGGAACTGGAGCGTCGGCTACAACCACAGCAAGGTCGATGGCCAGGTCACCGGCTATGGCGACCTGAACCTCATCAACCTCAAGCGCGCCCTCGGCCCGTCGTTCCGCAATGCCGCAGGCATCGTTCAGTGCGGCACCGCTGCCGCGCCGATCGGCCTGGGTGAATGCACCCCGTGGAACATCCTGGGCGGCCCATCGGCCTCGACCCCGGAAGCGCTCGATTACGTGATGTCGATTGCCCAGGCCACCTACAGCTCGGTCGTCAACAGCGCCACCGCCGACCTCAGCGGCGAACTGTTCACGCTGCCAGCCGGCGCGGTCGGCATTGCCGGCGGCATCGAGCACCGCGAAGTGCGCGGCGACGACGTGCCGGGCCAGTTCGAACGCTCGGGCTATTCGTCGAGCCTGGCCGGCAATCCGACCTACGGCCGCTACACCGTGCGCGAAGCCTACCTCGAAGCGAACATCCCGCTGCTCAAGGACGTGCCGTTTGCCGAACTGCTCAGCCTGAACCTGGCCACGCGCTACTCGGATTACTCGAACTTCGGCTCGACCACCAACAGCAAGGCCAGCTTCATGTGGAAGCCGGTACGTGACCTGCTCACGCGCGGTACCTACGCCGAAGGCTTCCGCGCGCCAACGCTGGGCGACACGTTCGGCGGCGGCTCGCAGACCTTCGCCAGCTACCTCGACGCCTGCGACAGCGTCGTCGGCGAAGCAGCCGTCAACCCGGCCGTGGCCCAGCGCTGCGCGGCGCGCGGCGTGCCGGCCGGCTTCCGCCAGAAAAACCAGACGGGTGCGAACGTGCCTGCCACCGGCGGCCAGACCCCGTTCCCGTTCACGACCGGCGCCGGCAACAGCTTCCTGCAGCCCGAGACCGCCAAGACCCGCACGCTGGGCCTGGTCCTGAGCCCGTCGAGCGTGCCGGGCCTGTCGGTCTCGGTCGACTGGTTCAACATCAAGATCGACAACCTGATCACGGGCGTGTCGGCCACCGACACGATCGAGGAATGCTTCCTGTACAACGTGGAAAACTTCTGCTCGCTGATCACGCGTGATGCCAGCGGCCAGGTCGTCGATCTGCAGATCGGCAACACCAACCGCGGCAAGGTCGAAACCGAAGGCGTCGATCTGGCGATCAACTACCGCCTGCCACGCACCGCCTGGGGCCAGTTCGGCATCCGCAGCGAAACGACCTACACCGACACGTACAAGCAGCAGTCGACCCCGGATTCGGAATGGGTCGAGTACGCCGGTGAGTACGACACGTTCCGCGTCAAGTCGAACACCTCGCTGGACTGGAACATGGGCAACTGGAGCGCAACCTTCACGGCCCGCTTCTACAGCAGCCAGAAGAACCGTTGCTTCTCGCTGACCCTGCCGGGCGAATGCTCGGACCCGACTGCCAAGACCAGCTGGGGCACCGGCTACACCCGTGCCAAGGAAATGTGGTACGGCGACCTGTCGATCGGTTACGCGCTGCCATGGAACGCCAAGCTGCTGCTCGGCGCGAACAATATCTTCGACAAGAAACCGGTCATCAACTACAGCGCCGGTTCGGCCACCGGTGGCAACTCGTCGTCGTCGTCGGTCAGCCCGGAATTGCCGATCGATCGATTTGTCTACGTTCGCTACAACCAGTCCTTCTAAACAAATACGTAACACGTAGCAATTTAATTGCTTAAAAAGCCCGTCCGGCGCAAGCCGGACGGGCTTTTTGCCGTCTGACCAAACTTAGATCAGCAAGTAACCGCCGAGTCAATTACATGTTAGATAGAAAATCAGTAAATACACATTTCTGCAACAAAACGGTCACATTCTCACCCTTCTGGTGCGTATGCATTGACAGTGAAGTACCCCGAATGGTTTTATTGCTGACTTGAAAAGCCGTTTGACCAATTAGTTGGCGTTTTTCAGCGAGTCGCACCGCGACATTTTTTCGGTGGCAGGCCCTTACCCAGGTCCCGCCGCGCATACACCCCTAGGAGTTCTGCAACATGATGGAAACACTCTTGTCCCGTTCGGTCCGCGCTATCTGCCTCGGCGGTATGACCCTTGGCATGACCGCTGCGATCGCGCAGGAAGTCGCTGCGCCACAGCGCGTTGAAGTGACCGGTTCGCGTATTCGCCAGGTTGACCTGGAAACGGCCCAGCCACTGCAGATCATGAGCCAGGAACAGATCCAGAAGTCGGGTCTGGTGACCGTCGGCGACATCCTGAACAACCTGTCGTCGGCTGGCGCCCCTGACTTCTCGCGTTCGGGTTCGCTGACCTCGAACACCGAAGCCGGCGGCCAGTTCGTCAGCCTGCGCAACCTCGGCTCGAACCGCCTGCTGGTGCTGGTCGACGGCAAGCGCTGGACCCAGTCGGTCGATGGCTACACCGACTTGTCGACCATTCCGTCGGCAATGATCGAGCGCATGGAAATCCTGAAGGATGGCGCATCGTCGATCTACGGCTCGGACGCAATCGCAGGCGTGATCAACATCATCCTGAAAAAGAACATGCAGGGCGGCCAGTTGTCGATCTACACCGGTCAGAACGAAAAGAACGACGGCAAGAACAAGGACTTCTCGCTGAGCTACGGCGCTGGCGATGACAAAGCATCGCTGATGTTCGGCCTGTCGCACACCGAGCAAGGCCTGGTGAGCACGCAGACCCGCAACAGCACCAGCTACTCGAATGGCCCGTACCACCCGTTCGACGGTCTGGCCGCAGGCCCATGGGGCCGCATCACGCCGGTCAATCCACTGAGCGGCGGCGCTCTGACCAACCCGGCTGCTGGCGGCTTCAACCAATACCTTAACCACACCGGCTCGTTCGACGGTCAGGGCCAGGGCGCAGTGTCGCGCAACCCGAACAACTATCACCCGTACGTCGGCAGCAATGACGACAAGTACAACTCGACGCAAGACATGGATCTGCTGTCGCCGAACAAGCTCGACACGCTGTTCGTCAAGGGCGAGATCGCGCTGCCGAAAGACATGCGCCTGAAGACCACCGCGATGTACTCGCAGCGTCAGTCGCTGCGCACCATTGCCGGCTATCCACTGCAGTCGACCTCGCAGGCCGCCTACCCGGTCTACGTCGACAAGGACAGCTACTACAACCCATACGGTAACCAGGTTGCCGGCGCCGGTCGTGGCCAGGATCTGTTCTTCCAGCGCCGCACGATCGAACTGCCGCGCGTGACCGACAACGAAAACCGCACGCTGCACATCGACGCGACCCTGGAAGGTGAATTCACCATCAAGGATCTGGCGTGGAACTGGAGCGCCGGCTACAACCACAACAAGGTCTCGGGCACCTCGAACGATAGCGGCAACATCAACCTGCTGAACCTGAAGAAGGCGCTGGGCCCATCGTTCATGAACGCCAGCGGTGTTGTCCAGTGCGGTACGGCTGCCAACCCGATCGCGCTCGGTTCGTGCACCCCGTTTGACATCCTGGGCGGCCCATCGGCGTCGACCCCGGAAGCGCTGGCGTACATCAACACCAACGGCACCAAGACCTACGGTTCGACCATCAACAGCGCCACCGCCGATATCGCCGGTGAACTGTATCAGCTGCCAGCCGGCGCGCTGGGCATCGCGGTCGGTATCGAGCACCGTGAAGTCAAGGGTTCGGACGTTCCTGACCAGTTCTCGCAGTCGGGCTACTCGACCAACCTGTCGGGTCAGGCAACCTACGGCCGCTACACCGTGCGTGAAGCGTACGCAGAGCTGCAGATCCCTGTCCTGAAGGACCAGCCGTTCGCAGAACTGCTGAACTTCAACCTGGCCACCCGCCACTCGGACTACAGCAACTTCGGCGTGACCAACAACAGCAAGGCCAGCTTCATGTACAAGCCGGTCAAGGACGTGCTGTTCCGTGGTACCTGGGCTGAAGGCTTCCGCGCTCCAACCATCGGTGACACCTTCGGTGGCGGTTCGCAGTCGTTCGACACCTTCCTGGACCCATGCGACACCCGCTTCGGCGAAGCTGCAACCAGCAGCGCAGTTCAGGCACGCTGCTTGGCCGCTGGCACCAACGCAACCTACCGTCAACTGCAACAGGCTGGCACGCCAGTCTCGAGCACCACTGGCACGCAGTCGCTGGTCGCCTTCAACTCGGGCGCCGGTAACAGCTTCCTGAAGCCAGAAACCGCAGTCACCAAAACGGCCGGTATCGTCTACAGCCCATCGTTCGTGACCGGCCTGACCGTTGGCCTCGACTGGTACAACATCAAGATCGCCAACCGCATCACTGCAATCGGCGCCGACTATGTTGCCAACGAGTGCTACATCTCGGGCAATGCAGACTACTGCAGCGTGATTCGTCGTGACGCGGTCACCGGCCAGATCAGCGCCCTGTCGCGCGGTAACGCCAACCTGGGTGCGATGGAAACCGAAGGCCTGGATCTGTCGGTCTCGTACCGTCTGCCACGCACCGCCTATGGCCAGTTCGCCATCCGTAACGAAACGTCGTATGTCGATTCGTTCCGCACCAACGACGGCGCTGGTACGCCATGGAAGGAATACGCAGGCGAGCTCTTCTACAATCGTGTGAAGTCGAACACCAACCTCGATTGGACCATGGGTAACTGGAGCGCCACCTGGGGTGTTCGCTACTTCAGCCCGGTCAAGGACAGCTGCTACGATGTGCCGCAACAGATCGAGTGCAACATGCCTACGTTTGAAACCGCTGATAACGGCACTGGTGCCAACAAGCTCGGTTCGTACGTGATCCATGACGTGAACGTCGGCTTCAAGACGTCGTGGGATGGCCGTATCCTGTTCGGTATCAACAACGTGTTCGACAAGTCGCCACGCGTCGCGTACAACACGCAGGCATCGGCAACGGCTATCGACGTCGACCTGTCGCTGGACCGCTTCTTCTACGTCCGCTACAACCAGTCGTTCTAATGGACCGGGGTCGCAAGACCCTGTCCTGAAGTCCTGACCCTATGCCCGCCCGGCTCTGCCTGGCGGGCATTTTTACAGGCGCAGTCAACGTTAAATAGAGCCGAGCTTTGAACTGCTGAGCCGTCCCGTGGTCCAACTCCTGTCCCCAACGCCAGGAGCCGGTCATGAAAGCACCACATTTCAAGAGCTGGTTCGCCAGGCTGCCACTGCTGAACGTCCCGCAGCGTCGGCAAGTGCTCGACGCCCTGCATCCTGCAGCCGGGCTCGACCAGGTAGTAGCACTCATCGCCCAGGCCAGAGGCCCTGGCCGCTGTTGTCCCCGCTGTGGTGACCAACGTTGCCACCGGCACGGGTTCGCCAATGATCTGCAGCGCTTTCGCTGCTGCGCCTGTGGCCGCACGTTCAACGACCTAAGCGGCACGCCGCTGGCGCGGCTCAGGCTCAAGGGCAAATGGCTCGCCTATTCGCAAGTGCTGCTCGATTCACTGTCCGTGCGCAAGGCGGCAGGCCGGGTTGGCGTGCATCGCAACACGGCTTTCCGATGGCGTCACCGCTTTCTCGACTGGGTCAAGTTTGACCGGCCGGCATCCCTGAACGGTATTGTCGAGGCCGATGAGACGTTTCTTCTCGAATCGCAAAAGGGATCGCGCACGCTGGACCGCCCGCCGCGGCGGCGCGGCGGGCACGCCCCTGTGCGTGGCATTTCGCGGCACCTGGATTGCATCCTGGTCGCGCGCGATCGCAACGGCAACACCATCGATGCCGTCACCGGGCGGGGTGCCCTGACAGCCAAACAACTCGAACGCGACTTGTTGCCCAGGCTCGATCCGCAGGCACTGCTGGTGACCGACAGCCATGCTGCCTATCGGGCTTTCGCACGCAAGTTCAGGATTGCCCATGAAGCAGTCAATTTGCGTGCCGGCGTGCGCACCAGGCATGCGGGCGGCCGCGCGATTCACGTACAGAACGTGAACGCCTACCACGGGCGTTTCAAGTTCTGGCTAAGGGGCTTTCGCGGCGTGGCGTCACGCTACCTGCGCAATTATCTGGGTTGGCGTTGGGCACTGGATGGCGGGCGAGTCAGTTCTGCAGAACAATTGTTCTGCATTGCAGTCGGCGTCATCAATAGAAAACGATGACTGCGCCTTTTTACATCCCTGCCCTGCCCGACTGGCGCCGACGCGGTATCATGGCGGTTTGCCTGCGGCGCTGCCGCGTGACTCCCTCCCCGTATGACCATCAAACTCAAAAACGACAAAGACATCGCCAAGATGCGTGTGGCCGGCCGCATGGCCGCCGAAGTGCTGGACATGATCAAGGAATTCGTCGTGCCCGGCGTCTCCACCGAAGAACTCGACCGCCGTTGCCACGACCACATCCGCAAGGTGCAGAAGGCCACGCCGGCCAATATCGGCTACCACGGCTTCCCGAAAACCCTATGCACGTCGATCAACGGCGTGGTCTGCCACGGCATCCCGAGCGAAAAGGACATCCTCAAGGATGGCGACATCGTCAACATCGACGTGACCGTGATCAAGGATGGCTGGCATGGCGACACGAGCCGCATGTACTTTGCCGGCACGCCGTCACCCGAAGCAAAGAAGCTGGTCGAAGTCACCTATGAAGCGATGATGGCCGGCATCCGCGCCGTCGGCCCGGGCGCGCGCCTGGGCGACGTCGGCCACGCGATCCAGAAGCTGGCCGAAGGCGCCGGCTACTCGGTCGTGCGCGACTACTGCGGCCACGGCATCGGCCGGGTCTACCACGAAGAACCGCAGGTGCTGCACTATGGCCGCAAGAATACGGGCCTGCTGCTAAAGGAAGGCATGACCTTCACGGTCGAGCCGATGATCAATATGGGCGCAGATGATGTGATCCAGTTAGAGGACGGCTGGACGGTGATGACGCGTGACGGGTCGCTGTCGGCGCAGTGGGAACACATGCTGGTGGTAACCAAAAACGGTGCCGAGATCCTGACGCCGTGGCCGGACGCGCGCTGATCAGGGCGCAGCAAGGAACGCGAAGACAGAAAACGCGAAGACAAAAAAAGGGCCGGATCCCGTCAAGGATCCGGCCCTTTTTCGTTCAACTCAAGCCCTGATCAGAACTTGTAGTTGCCCGTCACGTACAGCTGACGACCGAGTGGATCGGCGTAGCGCGGGTCAAAGCCAACCTGGTGACCCGACGAGGCGCGCAGCGACAGCGGCGGCTTGCGGTCGGCGATATTCTTCATGCCGGCGCGCAGGATGAAGTTCTCGGTAAAGGTATAGCGGCCTTGCCAGTCAATGGTCAGGAACGATGGCACATCCAGGCGGAAGCCGGTTTCGTTGCGGCCGGTGTCCAGGTTGCGCACCGTGGCGGCTGCATCGACATAGCCATTGCGGTAGTTGACGATCAGCGAGTTCGACAGCTTGCCCGTATCGAGCGAGCTCGACAGGCGGACGATATGACGGAACGTGACGGCATTGTTGGTGCCGAAGTAGTTCATGCTGTTGGTCCAGTCATTCGCCGTGCCCGCACGCGTGTAGTCCGACTTCATCATGTACGTGCCGTTCAGCGTCGTCGTCCAGGTGCCGAAGCCGAAGCGCTGGCGGCCGGTCATGTCCCAGTCAATACCGCGATTATGGGTCTTGCCGATGTTTACCGACGACTGCAGGAACGCCCAGTAGGTGTTGCCGGTTGCAGGTTCCGTGTAGGTCTGGAACAGCGCGCGGAAGGTGACCGGGTCAGCCCATGCCTGCTGTTCGCTGACGGCGCTCACGGCATCCTTGATCTTCACGTCCCACAGGTCCAGGCCTGCCGAGAAGCGTGGGGATGGCTCGAAGCGCATGCCGACGGTGAACTGCTTCGAGGTTTCAGGACGCAGGTCCTCGTTGCCGGTCGAGAGCACGTTGTATTGCGTCGAGCCCGGGCGGCACAGCGTGGCATCGGCAATCGGGCAGGCCCACGACGATGCGGTGAAGCCGGCGTTGACGGTTGGCTGAGCCAGGCTGAGCATGTCAGGCGCCTTGAAGCCGGTGCCGTACGAACCGCGGAACAGCAGTTCCGGCATCGGCTGGTAACGGGCCGAGACCTTGTACGTGGTCTTCGACTGATCGCTGCCGACCTTGCGACCGCGCACGCCGTCGTCGATGGCCGAGATGCTGTCGTAGCGCAGCGCCGCCGTGACCTCGATCTGCTTGGTCAACGGGGCCAGCACTTCGGCAAAGGCGCCGACGTTGTCGCGCTTCATGTCATACCGGGCCGGCGCGTTGAAGTTGTAGATCACGCCATTGACCGCATCGGCCGATGGATCCTGCTGGTAGTGGTATTCGCGGTAGTCCGCGCCGAGGGCCAGCTGGGCTGCACCGCCGCTGAGGGCAAACAGCTCGCGCGAACCGCGCACGTCGGCCGCCTTCAGGGTGGTCGAGGCTTCACGGATCGAACCGTTGAAGATCGAGGCGTCGATCAGTTTCTGGGTTGCTTCGCTTTGCGCGCCGATTGGTGCGAACGGATCGAACAGGCGGTTGGTCAGCATGTTGCGGAACTCGGCGTTCTTCATGTAGCCGCCGACATAGCGCTCGTCGATCGAGTTTTCCGACCAGGTCAGTGCGCTGTTGATGTTCCAGCCAGCGAACTCGCCTTCAACGCCCGCCACTGCGTGCTTCGACTCGGTGATGGTCTGGCTGTCGCGGGTGCCCCAGTCATAGGCACGGTAGTTGCCCGAGACGGTGTTGACGCGGCCGAGCTGGGTCGCAGTCAGGAAAGGTGCCACATACTGATTGAACTGCGGCGAGCCGGCAACGATCGTGAACGGCGCGGTATTCGGTGCGATGCGCGCGGTCAGGTCGAAGCGCGAGTAAGCGATGTCGGTGAACGCTTCCCAGTTGTCGCCCAGCTTCTTGGTCCCTTTCAGGAACAGGCTGTCGCGCTTGTTTTCCGGAACCATTTCGACGGTTTGGATATAGTCGAAGGTGCAGTTGCGTGCCGTGGTGCCGTTGTTGTTGATGCTCGGCACAGTCAACGTAGGGCAATTGTTGTTGGCAAGCAGGTACGGGGAGAAGCCGACCGATGGCAGTGCGGCGACGCCGGCCGGGTTACGGAATGCCACGGTGACATTGGCCGGCACCGACGCGGTACTGGTATTGTCGTAGACATAGTTGGTGCCGTTGCGCGAGAACTTGCGGAAGGCCGTGTTGGCGAAGTCGCGTTCGGTCGAGCGGATCTGGTCCTGCTCGTCGCGGCGGTAGCTGGCCAGCACATTCCAGCCGTCGGTGTCCAGGTCGCCCATGCCGTAGGTTGCGGCGATATAGCGCGAACCGCCTGCCTGGCCGGCAGTCGGCTGGCTGTAGTTCGCTTCGATGTCGCCGCCCTGCTGGTTCTTCTTCAGGACAAAGTTGATCACGCCGGCGATGGCGTCCGAGCCGTAGAGGGCCGAAGCGCCATCGGTCAGGATTTCAACGCGCTCGACAGCGCTCATCGGGATGGCTTGCAGATTGACCGTGCTGCCCGAACCTTGTGGCGCCAGGCGGCGGCCGTTGAGCAGCACCAGCGTGTACGATTCGCCGATGTCGTGGATCGAGGCCGACACACGGCCGCCCGAGTTGGTGCCGGCGGCGATGGCGCCAATGGTGAAGCCCTGCATCGCAGGCAAGGTCTGGAGCAACTCTGCAACGCTGTTGGCGCCGGTCTTGGCAATCGCTTCCTGGGTCAGCGTCTGGATCGGCAGCGCGCCCTCGACGTTGATGCGCTTGATCGCCGAACCGGTGACTTCCACGCGCTGGATCGGCGCTTCCTGTGCCACGCCATGGGCAACGGCCAGAGTCGATACCAGGCCAAGGGCAAGGCGCACTGCACGCACGCTCATCTTTTCGTTGAACATCATTGAATCATCCTTAGTTGCATTCATAAACGCGCCAAAATGGAGCATGTCTGTTGCGGCTCTCTGTACAGCGCCGATTCATTATGGCAACGCCATTGCCTCTTACCAAGTAGAAATGCGGGTCTCAGACATCCCCGCTTCATGCGGATGTCACATTGCCGTGTATTTACTACTGGTAAATTCTTGTAAAGACATTTAAAGTGAATGGATCATCGTTCTGAAGCCCGCGAGACTTTCGTTGGAATCGTAGTCAAATAGTCACAAATTCGTTGTCAAGTAACAACCCGGCATGGCCTTGGGGCGCGATTTATCGCGCAAGCCAGGCGATCTGCAGGCAACACAACCTCACTGTCGCGTGGGTTTCCCACGATTCGTCTCCCCGCGGGGGTGCATACCTGCCTCACCGTGGTGCCATGGAGTGACCGGCAGCCCTGGGGCACAACGGACAAGGGCCGGAACCGCATGCGGTTCCGGCCCTTGTTCTTACCCGCCAGGCCAGGCCGGGCAAGGATCATCGTCGATGCCTAGAAGCTGTAACGGGCCGACGCGGTGAAGTAGCGGCCGTACGGATTGTGCAATCCTTCGTTGTAGCCGGCCAGTGGCGCACCTGCCGTGGCGCCGTAGCGCGGGTCGAACGGCGCCGCCTTGTCGAACAGGTTCTGGACGTTGAACGTGAGCGACAGGTTCTGGATGCCGGTGTAGGTATAGCCTACGCCGAATCGCACCCATTCCTTCACCTTGCAATCAGGGAACTCAGCAAGGTAGCCAGGTACGGTGATGCTGGCACTGGGCGCGCCTGCACTGGTGGCTGGCTGGTAGTGACAGAATGGCGCGTCATAGGTGGTCTGGTTGTCGTACTTGCGCAGCAGCGACACAGGGCCGGTATAGTTGACGTTGGCACTGAAGGCATGCGCGCCCCGGGTCAGCGAGGCGGACAGGCTCGTTTTCCAGCGCGGCAAATCGATGCTGCTGCTCAGGTTCCAGTCCAGCAGGCCGGCATTGTAGCCAACCAGGTTGTGCTCAGCATCGCCCGGCTCTTGCTGCAGCGTGTACGAGTGCAGGTAGGCCGACGTGAGCTTGGCGCTGAAATTGCCCCAGTCGCCCAGATTCTTGCGGAAGGCGACGTCGATATCGATGCCCTGCACTTCCACCGAACCCTTGTTCAGCCACGGCTGGCGCACCGTCAACAGCGGGCCCGTGCCCGCAATCGGCCGGCCGGCGGCATCGGTGATGAAGTTGGCAGGATTCTGATCGCGCACGATCAGGCCGGGATTGGTGTCTTCGTCGCGCAGCGCATCGAATGCCGTACCAAGTGCCACCTCGCCTTCCTTGCGGATCTTGAAGAAGTCCAGACCGATATCGAAGCTCGGGCTCGGCGAGAACAGGATGCCGAAGGTATAGCTCTTCGATTCTTCCGGCTTGAGGTTCGGGTTGGCGCCACCGGTGCCGGAGGCCGACTTGCGGCAATCGATTTCGGTCGCGTTTGGCTTGGGCGTCACTTCGTCGCTCTCGCAGCGGCGCGGGTCATACAGGTTGTTGAGGAAGAATTGCGCGCCGCCTGGTGTCACCTGCGACAACGCCGGCGCCCGGAAGCCTTCGGAATAGCTGCCGCGCAGGGCAAGGCTGTCGATTACCGTCCATTTGGCGCCCACCTTCGGCACGAAGTTGGTCTTGATGCCCGGGTACTTGTCCCAGCGACCGGCGAAGTCCATCTCGAAGTTCTTGAAGAACGGGGTACGCACTTCGACGAAGGCCGACTTGACGTCACGCTCGCCATCGATGATGGTGTTGGCCAGGCCGTAGATCTGACCGGTCGCCAGCAACTCGCCAGGATTCATCTGCAGCTTTTCGCGGCGCGCTTCGGCGCCCACCGCGACGCCGATCGCCCCGCCGCCCAGCTGACCGAACTGAGTATTGGCCTTGACGTCGAAATGCGTGATCGACGATTTGTCGTCGCTCTGGGTCCTGCGGAACAGGTCCGGGTTGGCCGAGATCTGCGCCAGCGTGGCGCCAGCGTTCAACTGGCGCAGCACCGGCAGGTACAGGCGGCCCTCGTAGCTGTCATTGCGACGTGCTTCGTTGTAGAGCAGGCCAACTTCCCAGTCCCAGTTGAAATGCGAACCTTGCAGGCCCGTGAGCAGGCGCCCCTGTTCATTGATCGTCTCGGTGCCGCTTGGCGCATTCTCGAAGCGGTAGGCCACCGAGGCGCGCGCATTCGGGAACGGGTTGTCGGGATGACCGGCCGGCAGGATCGTCTGGTAGCTCGGCGCCACGCCGGTCGCGTTGAAGTTGGTCACCGGGGTGGTGTTGATCGTGATCGGATTGGACGTGTACTGGCGCTCGGTGCGGGCGTAGGCGCCCTCGACGAACGCGCGCACGTTCGGGCCCAGCTTGATCGTGCCGCGGCTCAAGAGACTCGCATCCTTGCCCTCGCCCGTGCCTTCCAGGTTCTGGTTGGTGTCGTAGTTACAGAACGTGCGGCCCACGAACACGCTAGTCGCGGCCAGGCCCATGGCCGTCGAGCCGGTCAACTGGCGCGCCGGGTCGCAGTTCGTGCTCAGGCGCAGGCGGTCGGCCGCATTGGCGCGGGTCGCGGTGAACTGGCCAGAGTTTGGCGCGGTCTCGCGGTAGAACGCGGGCGCGCCTGAAATCGTGCTGCCGTACGGCGTGGCGTAACGGTTCGACAGACGGCGGTACTGTTCGAACTCGATGTCCTTGACGTTTTCGCGCAGAACGCGGTCGCGGTCGGACAGGTCGGCCGTGAAGAACACGTTATAGCCATCGGTGTCGAGGTCGCCCGTGCCGGCAACGACGTTGACGCCCTTGCGCTTGAATTCGTTGTCATCGTTGGCGCTGACGCGCGCCGAGATTTCGGCGCCCTTGTAATTGGAGCGGGTGATGAAGTTGATCACGCCGCCAATCGCATCCGACCCATACACGGCCGAGGCGCCATCGCGCAGGATCTCGACGCGTTCGAGCGCCGCCAGCGGAATCGAATTGAGGTCATACAGCGTCGAGTTGCCATCGTTCGGATCGGCGTACGCGACCGGCGTCATGCGGCGGCCGTTGAGCAGGATCAGCGTAGAGCTGGACGACAGCCCACGCAGTGAAGCGGTTGACACACCACGGGAAAACCCGCCGTCGTTGGTGTCGAGGTTCACATCCGACCCCATCGATGGCACCAGGCGGATCAGTTCTGTCACCGTGGAGGCACCGGTTTCGCGGATATCCTTGGCAGTGATGATCTGGATGGGCTGGGTGCCTTCCTTCTCGGTGCGCTTCAGGTTCGATCCCGTGACATACACGGTTTGGGCGCCCTCGCCGCCGGCATTTTGTGCCGATGCGTATGGTGATGTGGCAATGGCCATGGCGACCGCGATGACGCTGTATTTCAGGACTGGCGGCTTCATTGATTTCCTCTCGCTGCGATTATTATTATCCGACGATGTTCGTATGCACCCGGTACATACAACGATAAAGTCTCGCAGAGAGTTAATGAAAATAAAACGGTTTTTTACGTGATCGGGTATGGTTTCCTTGCTTTGTTGCAAAGAGATGACAAGTGACTGCCGATGACGCAGGCGATTTATCCACGCCGAGTAGTCGACCAATCTTTATTCATTCGACATGCGATCTCTGCATCCGTTTCGGCGAAAAAAAAGGCGCAGTCAACGTTAAATAGAGACTAGCTTTGAACTGACGAGCACTCCAGTGGTCCAACGCCTGTCCCCAGCGTCAGGAGTCGATCATGAAAGCGCCGCGTTTCAAGGGCTGGTTCGCAAAACTGCCTTCGCTGAATGGGCCGCAGCGCCGGCAAGTGCTCGATGCCCTGCATCCTGCAGCCGGGCTCGATCAGGTAGTCGCACTCATCAGTGAGGTCAGAGCGCCAGGGCGCCGATGCCCCCGATGCAACAACGAGCGTTGCTACCGGCACGGGTTCGCCAATGACTTGCAGCGTTACCGTTGTTGCGCCTGTGGCCGCACCTTCAACGATCTGACTGGTACGCCACTGGCGCGGCTGAGGCTCAAGGCCAAGTGGCTCGCCTATTCGCAGGTGCTGCTCGATTCACTCCCCGTACGCAAGGCAGCAGATCGGGTCGGGGTACACCGCAACACGGCCTTTCGATGGCGCCACCGCTTTCTGCATTGGGTCAAGCTCGACCGGCCCACGCTCCTGAATGGCATCGTCGAAACTGACGAAACATTTCTGCTCGAGTCACAAAAAGGTTCGCGTACGCTCGATCGGCCACCGCGCCGTCGCGGCGGGCACGCTGCCAAGCGAGGCATTTCAAGCGAACTGGACTGCATCCTGGTCGCGCGCGACCGCGAGGGACGCACCATCGATGCCGTCACGGGCCGCGGTCCGCTCACGACTGCGCAACTCGAGCGTGACTTGCTGCCCAGGCTGAATCGGCAGGCGTTGCTGGTCAGTGACAGCCATCCCGCTTACCGCGCCTTTGCACGCAAGCACAGGATTGCGCATGAGACGGTCAACCTGCGCGCCGGTGTGCGTGCGAGACGGCTGGGCAACCTTGCCATCCACGTGCAGAACGTGAACGCCTACCATCAACGCTTCAAGGCCTGGTTACAGGGCTTTCGTGGCGTGGCGTCGCGCTACCTGCCCAATTACCTGGGCTGGCGCTGGGCGCTGGATGGAGAGAGGGTTATTTCGCCGGAACAATTGCTTCGCATCGCTATCAGCGTCATCAACAGATAACGTTGACTGAGCCAAAAAAAACCCGGTCACTGGCAGTGACCGGGTTTTCAGTGAAGCACCAGCAGATTACTTGGCGTTCATCAGTGCAACCGTGGTGTCGAGCATGCGGTTCGAGAAACCCCACTCGTTGTCGTACCACGACGTCACTTTGACCAGGCGGCCCGACACTTTGGTCAGGGTCGCGTCGAAGTTCGACGATGCCGGGTTGTGGTTGAAGTCAACCGACACCAGCGGCTCGGTCTGGTACGTCAGGATGCCGTTCAGCGCGCCATCGGCGGCCGTCTTCATGATCTCGTTGATTTCATCGACGGTGGTGTCGCGCTTGGCGATGAAGGTCAGGTCGACGATCGACACGTTGATGGTCGGCACGCGGATCGCGAAGCCGTCCAGCTTGCCGTTCAGCTCTGGCAGCACCAGACCGACTGCAGCGGCAGCGCCGGTCTTGGTCGGGATCATCGACTGCGTGGCCGAGCGGGCGCGGCGCAGGTCTTCGTGCATCACGTCGGTCAGCACCTGGTCGTTGGTGTACGAGTGCACCGTGGTCATCAGGCCGGTTTCCAGGCCGATGGCGTCATGCAGTGGCTTGACCAGCGGGGCCAGGCAGTTGGTGGTGCACGATGCGTTCGAGATCACGGTGTCCGAGCTTTTCAGCACGTCCTGGTTCACGCCGAACACGATGGTCGCGTCGACATCCTTGCCGCCCGGGGCCGAGATGATGACTTTCTTGGCGCCGCCCTTGATGTGGGCCGATGCTTTTTCTTTGGTGGTGAAGAAACCGGTGCACTCGAGGACCACGTCCACGCCCAGCTCGCCCCATGGGATTTCCGCAGGGTTGCGCTGTGCGAACACACGGATTGGATCGCCGTTCACGATCATGTTGTCGCCTTCGACCGTGACGGTGCCAGGGAACTTGCCGTGGGCGGTGTCGTAGCGGGTCAGATGGGCGTTCGACTCGGCATTGCCGAGGTCATTGATCGCCACGATCTGGATGTCCTGTTTCTTGCCGCCTTCGTAGAATGCGCGCAGGATATTGCGGCCGATACGGCCATAACCATTGATTGCAACTTTGATCGTCATGCTTGGCTCCTAGTAGAAAAAAAACTTTTTCGTAACGAACATAGTAAAACGGACCATCCCTGCGGGACAGTCCGTTTTCTGGCGAATGCTTACGCTGCGATAACTTGTTTGGCCTTGGCAACCACGTTCTCGACGGTGAAGCCGAAGTGCTTGAACAGCACTGGCGCTGGCGCCGATTCACCGAAGGTGTCGATGCCGACCACGGCGCCTTCCAGGCCCACGTACTTGTACCAGAAGGCGGTTATGCCGGCTTCGATGGCCACGCGCGGCGTGCCGCGGGTCAGCACGCTGGCCTTGTAGGCGGCGTCCTGGCGGTCGAACACGTCGGTCGACGGCATCGAGACGACGCGTGCGGCGATGCCTTCTGCGGCCAGTGCGTCGAAGGCTTTTACCGCCAGTTCGACTTCCGAGCCGGTGGCGATGAAGATGACTTTGGCATCCGGCGTGTCACGCAGCACGTAGCCGCCCTTGGCGACGTCGGCGACCTGCTGGGTGTCGCGGGCCATGAACGGCAGGTTCTGGCGCGAGAAGATCAGCGTCGTCGGGCCATCCTTGCGCTGGACTGCTGCACCCCATGCCACGGCCGATTCGACCGTGTCGCATGGACGCCAGTTGTCCAGGCCCGGAATCAGGCGCAGCGACGAGACGTGCTCGACCGACTGGTGGGTCGGACCGTCTTCGCCCAGACCGATCGAATCGTGCGTGAAGACCGAGATCGAACGGAGCTTCATCAGCGAGGCCATGCGCAGTGCATTGCGGCTGTAGTCAGAGAAGGTCAGGAACGTTGCGCCGAACGGGATGAAGCCGCCATGCAGCGCCACGCCGTTCTGGATCGCGGCCATGCCGAATTCGCGCACGCCGTAGTTGATGTGGTTGCCGGCGATGCCCGAACGCACGGCGACCGATTCTTTCCAGTTGGTCAGGTTCGAACCAGTCAGGTCGGCCGAGCCGCCCAAAAATTCTGGCAGGCTCGCGGCCAGCGCCTGGATCGCATTTTGCGAGGCCTTGCGGGTGGCGATGGTTTCCTGCTTTTCGATGCAGCTGGCAATCGCGGCGTCCAGCGCCTTGGTGAACTCACCCGACAGCTCGCCCTTCATGCGGCGCTCGAATTCGCTCGCCAGCTCAGGGTGCGCGCCGCGATAGGCCGCGAACATCGTGTTCCATTCGCCTTCAGCCTGAGCACCGCGCTCTTTCGCGTCCCATGCTTCGTACAGTTCGGCAGGAATGTCGAACGGGATCGGATCCCAGACCAGGTGCTGGCGTACGGCGGCAATTTCCTTGTCGCCCAGTGGGGCGCCGTGGACCTTGTCGCCACCTTCCAGGTTCGGTGCGCCCTTGCCGATGATCGTCTTGCAGCAGATCAGCGTTGGACGGTCCGACGTCTTGGCTTGTTCGATGGCGGCATCGATGTCTTTCACGCTGTGGCCGTCGACCTTCGGGATCACGTTCCAGCCATAGGCTTCAAAGCGCTTTTGCGTGTCATCGGTGAACCAGCCTTCAACCTTGCCGTCGATGGAGATGCCGTTGTCGTCGTACAGCCAGATCAGCTTGTTGAGCTTGAGGGTGCCGGCCAGCGACGCTACTTCGTGCGAGATGCCTTCCATCAGGCAGCCGTCGCCCAGGAACGCGTAGGTGTAGTGATCCACCACGTCGTAGCCTGGACGGTTGAATTCGTAGCCCAGCAGCCATTCGGCCAGCGCCATGCCGACCGAGTTGGCGATGCCCTGCCCCAGCGGACCGGTGGTGGTCTCAACGCCCGGGGTGATGCCCACTTCAGGGTGACCTGGCGTCTTGGAATGCATCTGGCGGAATGCGCGCAGATCGTCCATCGTCAGGTCGTACCCAGCCAGATGCAGCAGCGCGTAATGCAGCATCGAGCCATGGCCGTTCGACAGCAGGAAGCGGTCGCGGTTCATCCAGCCCGGATTGGCCGGATTATGGCGGTAATGCTTGTCCCACAGCGCAACGGCGATCTCGGCCATGCCCATTGGCATGCCCGGGTGGCCCGAGTTGGCTTGCTGAACAGCGTCCATCGCCAGCGCGCGGATCGCGTTGGCCATCAGGGTGGTGGTTTGCGTAGATTTCATGGAGATCGGGGATCAGGGATTGGAAAGCTGGTGGCCTGCGGCTGGCCGTAGCCCGTTATTTTACCAGACCGCCGTAGCGAGGATTTAAAATGCAGCCCTGTCCATACCGATTTCAGGAGTGCCATGCCGCGTTTTTATTGTCCCCAGCCGCTTGTCAATGGCAGCACCGTCGAGCTTCCTGAAGCAGTCGCGCATCACCTGCATGTGGTGCGCCTGCAGCCCGGGGCCGCGCTGACGCTGTTCAATGGCGAAGGCGGTCAATACCGCGCCACGCTGGTCGAAACCGGCAAGCGGCGCGCCACTGCCGTCATCGACGGCCATGAGGCGATCGAGGCCGAAGCGCCCTACCCGGTCACGCTGGCCCAGGGCTTGCCGGAAGGCTCGAAAATGGACTGGATCATCGAAAAGGCCGTCGAACTGGGCGTGGCCGCAATACAGCCGCTGGCAGCGGCGCGCAGCGTCGTGCGCCTGTCAGGCGAGCGGCTCGAGAAACGCCAGGCACACTGGCATGGCGTGATCGTGGCGGCATCCGAGCAATGCGGGCGCAACCGGCTGGCGCAGCTGCTGCCGATGACCGACGTCCAGCCGTGGCTGGCGGCAAGCACGGGCACGACCCGTATCCTGCTCAGTCCGCGCGCAACCGGATCGCTGGCCGGCTGGGCGCGCGCGAATGCGCCGCAGGCGGTCACGCTCCTGATCGGCCCGGAAGGCGGGCTCACGCCGCACGAAGAAGACGCGGCCGTTGCCGCCGGCGCGCTGTCGCTGTCGATGGGACCGCGCGTGCTGCGCACCGAGACGGCCGGTCTGGCGGCGCTCGCCGTGCTGGCGGGGGCCTGGGACGCCATCTAACTGCAGAGAACATGAAAAAACCCCGCCGGCATCGCTGCCGGCGGGGTTTTTTTATACAGCGACTGGCTTAGAACGTGTAGTTCGCGCCCAGGCTGAAGAAGCGGCCCACTGCGCCTGGCTGGTGCAGCGAGGCGTTGTACGACGTTGCCGCACCGGAGTTGCCGTAGGTGGCAACATCGTATGGTGCTTGCTTGTCAAACAGGTTCAGGATCGAACCACGGATGGTCAGGTTGTCGGTCAGCTTGTAAGCCACGTTCAGGTTGGTTGCGGTGAACGACGACACGTTGCAGTAGTTCAGCGGCTGGCCTCCTGGTATGCCCACGAAGTAAGCACGGCCGCCGACGTGTTCCGCCGTCGACGTGCAATCGGTCTCGCCGAGCGCAGGGTCGAACGTCGAGAAGCCGCTCGTGTAGTTGACGGTCGCAGTGATGTCCAGCGGGCCGCGGTTGTAGCCGAGGGTGAACTGGGCGCGGTCTTTCGGATTACCCGTTGCACCGCCGACTGACGACGGACCTTGCGTGCCGGCCAGTTGATACGAGTCGTTGCCCAGTTCGGTTACATAACCGAACACGTGCGTTGCACTCAGGTTTGCCGTGATGCTGCCCATTTCATTGGCCAGGCGCCAGCGGTAGCGGATGTCCGCTTCGACGCCGTGGGTCTCGGTACTGCCGGCGTTGATGTACGGCGACAGGCCATACAGGATCGGACCAGCCTGAGGCGTACCAACCACCGTGCCGGCGCCGACGCCGGTCGCGATATCGATCGGGTTGACGGGGCCGCGCACCCAGGTTGGCGTGAAGCTCGGATCATTGCCGGCTTGCGTGACAACCAGGTTCTTGATCTGGATTTTGTAGTAATCCAGGGTCATGTTCAGGCCGCGCATTGGCTCGACGATGATACCGGCCGTGAACGACTTCGACTTCTCTGGCTGCAGATCAGGATTGGTGGTCTGGACGTATGGCGGGCTGAACGAGCAGGCCGACGGCACGTTGCCGGCCGTGTTCCGGCTGCCATCGGCGCACAGGATCGGATCGCGGATCGCGTTGAAGGTGAAGAACGAACCGGCGTTGCCGACTTCAGCCGGGTTCGGCGCGCGGAAACCGCGTGCGAACGTGCCGCGCAGACCGAACTGCTGGATCGGCGCCCACTTGAAGTTGGCCGACGGCGTGAACGAATTGCCGTAGGTGTCGTAGTGGTCATAACGACCGGACAGGCCGATTTCCAGGTTCTTGATCGGCGTAGCTTGCAGCTCGGCAAACACCGCGCTGTTGGTCTCGTCGCCGATGGTGAAGGCCGCCGTATTGGCGACGGCGCCGTTGGCCGTCAGGCTCGACGGTGGTGCATTCTGCTTGCGCTCATGCCAGTGCACACCGGCCGCAAAAGCCAGCGGGCCGGCGCCGAAGTTCGACAGCAGCTCGCGCGAACCGATCAGATCGGCGTAGTTCAGGGTCGAATCGATTTCGTTGCTGAATTTCGGCGACACCGCATTCACGATGGCTGGATCGTTGTTACCCAACACGTTGAACGTGCCGTTGCGCAGCGCGCCGTACAGGTTGGTGCGGTTGACATAGCCACTGTAGTTCAGATCGCTCTTGACACGGGTGGCGCCGATGGCGGCATTCACATCCCAACCGTAGGCACTACCGACGAGGTCAGCCGAGAAGCGGGTCGCGGTCGACTTGTTGTTGGTGGCGGTTGCGGCGCCGACATCCGGGATGTAGCCGTACAGGCGTGCAGGCGCTGCCAGACCGTTGGTGATGTTGGTGCCGACCTGCGCGCCAGGTGCGAAGAGCGTACTTCCAACCCGGCCCACGCCACTGGTCAGGACACCATTGACCAGGGTGGTGGTGCCATTGAAGGCGGTCGGGCTGAACGCTTGCGGGGTGGCGTTGCGGTTGTTCGAGCTTTCACGCTGGAACATCGAGCCGTTGAAACGCACTTCCCAGTCTTCGCTCAGCTTTTTCGTCATGCCGATCATCAGGTTGACGTTTTCGGTCTCTGGCTGGATGTTCGACTGGTCGTCGCGCACCGAGCAACCGCCGGCGCGGTACTTGGCGAAGTTGCAGTTCGAGTCGAGGAACTGGTAATTGGCCGGGTTATCGACAGCATTGGTACCAGTCGGGCTGTACAGGAACGGCGTGCTCGCTGCCGTCAGATTCTGGTTCGTTCTGATATTCGGCACGCCCAGGGTCAGGTCGTTACCGCCACGTTCACGCCAGTCACGATTCGCATAGCCGTACTGTTCGCGGTCGACGACCTTGATCGCGTTCTGCTTGCGGTATTCCGCGGTGATGAAAGCGTTGTAGCCATCGTTGTCGAGGTCACCGATGCCGGTGCTGATCGATGCGCGCTTGGTCTTGCCGCCGCCGTGCTGGGTGTCGCCCATTTCGGCCGACATGCGGGTGCCGTTCAGGTTTTTCTTGAGTTTGATGTTGATGACGCCGGCGATGGCGTCCGAGCCGTACAGCGACGAAGCGCCGCTTTTCAGGACTTCGATGCTCTCGATGGCATCGAACGGAATCGACGAGACGTCGACAAACGAGCGTTGGGAGTCATCCGACAGTGGATACGGGGCCATGCGGTGACCGTCGATCAGGACCAGGGTCGCGCCCACGGTCAGGCCGCGCAGCGAAATGCCCGATGCGCCGTTGGCGAACGCGCCGGCAAAACCGGTGCCCAGAGTACCGGCGCCGTTGGCGGCCAGGTCGGTCAGCAGCTCGGCAACCGAAGTCTTGCCGCTCTTCTGGATGTCGGCTGCGGTCAGCACCTGCACCGGGGTCGGCGTCTCGGTGTTGGTACGGCTGATCAGCGAACCCGTCACGACGACGCGCTGGGCGGCCGGTTCGGTGCTGCCCTGCTGGGCTTGGGCAAATGCCGGAGCAGCGCAGGTCAGGGCGCCGCTGGCAATTGCGCAGGCAATCGCGAAAGGCATCGACTTCAGTTTCAACATCATGGGTGATTCTCCTCGTACTTTCTTATCGGTAATTGCGCACCAAAATGCTCGTGTGTCTTATCCAGCAGGCCTGCCTACCGTTCGCTCTTGCCGGCAGGCATCGCGATCGTGCTGGTGAGCTGAAATACCTGGACCGCATATCGCATTCTGGACAGCAGTATTTTTCATGCATACGTTTTACTGGGGACGATCAGCCTAAATAAGTGCTCGGGTGAAACCAAACGTTATTCAAGTGGAGCTATAAAAACATGGCGTCAAGAATAGTGTCAACACAGCACCAATGATGCCGAGTGTGAAATACAACACTTTATTTTTTTGAAAGTTGGAAAGGCGCGATGGTGGTGCAGCGCAATATCAGCTTGGTGCACCAAATCCGTTCTGCAATAAGATGCCAAAGATACGCAACCTCTTGTATTGACTCTTTTTTTGTTATCAAAATGGCGTGCTTCTGACGAAAATTGTGATGTGATCCGATGCCGACGATCACGGTTTCTACTTCATTGCACCATTATTGGGCGCGGTCGAATTAGTTGGGTAAATACAACACAATGTATTTAGGAAACCCAATAAAAAACCGCCCCGAAGGGCGGTTTGCTCTGGTCAACAGAAATGTCGGATCAGAACTTGCGATCGTACATCAGCGAGAAACGGGCATAACGCGGTGCAGTCAGCGACAGCGGCGTCTGGTAAAGACTGCTGACGTTGGCAGCATTGTTGTAGGCCTCAGTTACGCTGGCAACCGACTGGCTGTTGAAGACGTTGAACACGTCGACACGGAACTGCAGGCCCTTGATGAAGTTAGGCTTGTAGGCCACGTTCATGTCCCAGCGATGGGTCCATGGCAGGCTGCCGACCGAACCGCGTGGGGTCAGCACGTTCTGCGAACGGGTCAGGCCGCCGCAATAGAAGGTCTGGTTGGCGTAGTTCGGCGAATCGCCCGGATTGGCGGCGCTGCCGATGCAGCTGCGTGGACGGCCCGAAGCGATCAGCGCGTTGCCACCAACAGTGATCTCGTCGTTGAACTGATAGAAGCCAAATGCCTTGACCTGGTGCTTGCGGTGATTCGGCAGGTAGCCATAGGCGCCTTCCATCAGCTCAGGGTAATCCCACGACGAGGTGACGGCGACGTCAGCCTGGCCGTTATCCGAACGCACCTGGCCTTCGGTATTACCCTTGTTGCGCGACCACACATAGCTCATCTTGCCGTACCAGCCATTGCGGAACGGGTGCTCAAGGAACGCTTCGACCGAGCTGTAAGTGCGCTTTGGCTTGTCGAAGCCCATGTCCGCTGCACTCAGGTTGACCGGTGTCAGGTTCGACGTGTCGCCCGAGAAGTCGACCAGGAACTCATTGTCTTCACCCGGATTGAAGGTCTGGCAGCTGTTGCCAAACAACGGGTTGGTGATCGCAATGCCGTTGGCGGTGGCGTAACGCTGGAATGGACGCACGTCGCAGAAATCGTCGATGGTCGATTGCAGCTTGCGATGAATCGCTTTCGCGCCGAAGTTCAGCGATGGCGACCAGGCTTTTTCGAAGCCGAACGTAATTTCATCCTGGTAGGTCGGTTCCATATTGCGCGCTGCCAGGGTCTCGACAACTTTGTCCTGACCATATTCGTTGTTGTTCGACAGCGGCTCGCTCAGTTGCGTCAGGCCGGTCGGCGCGCCATTGGCGTCGACGCCGGTGTAGCCGTAGTATTGCGCGGTATAGGTCGAGCGGCCCGCGCCACGCACCGAGATGTGGGTCGGGATCGGCACCGAGTAGCGGCCCAGGGTGGCGTACACCTTGAAGCTTGCGTCACCATTGACGTCCCAGACTGCGGCCAGGCGCGGCTGGTACTGGTTCTTCATTTCCAGGAAGGTCGTCTTCGAGTCGTTCTGGTTCTTGAACGATTCGTTACGCACACCCAGGGTCAGCAGCAGGTTCGGTGTTGCCTGGAAACGGTCTTCCAGGTACCACGCGCTTTGTTCGCCGAACGAATTCGTCACGGTCGAGAACAGGTCGCGGGTTACGTAGTAGCCCTGGTTGCCGAGCGCGGTACCGGTGCTCGCTGGTGACGGGATCAGCACGCCGTTCGGCCCTTCGATCGGCGCCGACGGCGTGCCGGCGCGGAAGTAGGTCCACAGGCCGCCACCGGCGCGGAATTCGCCTGCAGCAATCGACTCGACCTTGGTCTGGTCGAAGCCGCCGCGCAGGGTGTGCGCGCCAAGGCGCCACTCTACATCAAGACGACCCGAATCGACGATGTCTTCCGAGCCAGGTGCCAGGATATTGCCGCTGATGTTTTGCGGGTTGGGGTAGCTGAGGCCAGGAGCACGTGCGTCGAGCGACGCCGAAGTCTGGTACAGGTCCGGGTTGTAGCCGGTGAAGTAGTTTTCGTGCGGCGACTTCGAACGGCCATACAGGGCGGTCAGGGTCAGGTCGTCGGTCAGGTTGCCGACATAGCGCAGCGTGTTGATCTTGGCGCCGTTGCTGTCGACGTTGATGCGGCGCGAGCTCGAGTTGACGACACCGCTGCGGGTGCGGGTTGCGTAATTGAAGCCGCTGTCCGAATTGTTCACTTCAGGCGTGTCGCCCAGCGTGGTGAATTCCAGGCGGTGGCTGTCGGTGATGTTCCAGTCGATCTTGGCCATGTAGCGCTCGATCTTGGTGTCACGCTCGCGCCAGCCGACGGCGGCATTGTTGGTCGCGATGCGCGTGCCATTGACCAGACCTTCTTCTGTTTCGGTCTTCTCGGCCGAAGCAAAGAAGAACAGCTTGTCCTTGATGATCGGGCCGCCGACGTAGGCGCCATACACCTTCTGGTCACGCGTATTTTCGGCGCGCGCCTGGCGCAGCGTGCCATCGGTATTGACGTTGTTCGGCGTGCCGGTATTGCGGTAGTAGATGTCTTTCGGCGTGGCGCGCAGCGATTTCGGTTCCCAGGTCACGATGCCGCCTGCTTCCCAGGTGTTGGTGCCGCCCTTGGTGACGATGTTGACGACGCCGCCGATCGAGCGGCCGAATTCGGAGCCGAAGCCGCCGGTCAGCACTTGCGCTTCGGCGATCGCGCCGAATGGCAGCTGGGCAGCGCCCAGGCCGGTCAGCGGATTGGTGACAGGAAAACCGTTGATGTAGTACGAGTTCTCGGACGCTGCGCCGCCACCGAACGATGCGCCGCCGGCAAAGCGCGAATCGGCGGTGGTGGTGTTGGGCGCCAGCTGGATGATGGCTTCGACAGTGCGGCCGATCGGCAACGCTGCCAGTTCGCGGGCATTGAAGGTGGCGCTGCTGCCGGCGCTGCTGGTGTCGATGGTGGCGCGGGTACCGGTCACCTGGACGACCTGCGGGCCGCCGGCCGGTGCGGCGGCGGCGAAGATGGCTTCGCCGTTGCGGCCAATGCCGGTCTCGACGTTGACCGAGCCGATGACGGCGCCGTCACGCAACTGGGACACGCGGTACGTGCCACTCGGCAGCGAGCTGGCAACGAAACGACCTTGTGCATCCGGGGTCAGGGTACGGCGGATACCGATGTCGGTATTTTCAATGAGAATCTGCACATTGCTGCCCGGGGCGACGGTACCGAAGACACTACCCGATGCATTCGACTGCGCCATTGCCGGCGACATTGCCGCCATGCCAATCACTGCGCCACCAAAGGCCAGGCTCAATGCGTGAACTAATACAGTTTTCTTCAACATGTGATTTGCTTTCTCTTTTTTGCCGGACCGCTCATGGCAGTCCTGTTGTTGGTCGCACCAGCACCGATCGCGGTAGCGCCCCTCCCTGTACACCTGCATCGCCGTGCAGGTACGTTCATGCCATTTTTCCCTCGCAAAGGAAATGAACGCTTATCTACATTCATGCATACGGCATTGTGGCGTCAACAACTTTTTATGCATATACGTCTTCATTTCATTGTTTTCGTTCGCACAATGTTGTGGGTGCGAGACAGCGCGCAGGCATGGTGCGCCCACTCACCAAAACAGCTCAGAAAACTCCCTGCTGCAGTGCACTTTTTCGACGTGCGCGCAGCAGGATTTTTTATGGATTTCTGCCGCCTGACGTTGCGACAGTTCCACAAAAGTCGTTGTAAAGCGGCACGAATGGAGACGATTTCGGCGCTTTGGCTGTGACAATTCTCAAAGATCACACATCCTATGTATTTACATTTTAAAGACTATTCGTTTTTTTAATCAACATACCGTCTGGCACGTAAGCGGCGGGGTAAAATATCGGCCTTTGCCGCTCCACTTTTGTTGCCTCACCAGCAACCACTCCCATGCTGCGTATTAACGAACTCAAACTCCCCCTGAACCACCCGGACGCCGCCCTGCGCGACGCCATCCTTGCCCGCCTTGGCATCGCTGACGCCGAGCTGCTCGACTTTGCCGTCTACAAGCGCAGCTATGACGCGCGCAAGAAAACCGCCATCGTCCTGATCTATTCGATCGACGCGACTGTTGCCGACGACGCCGCCGTGCTGGCCAGACTGCGCGACCCGCACGTCATGCGCGCTCCCGACGTCGGCTACAAATTCGTCAATGCTGCGAAACCGGCGCCCGGCACCCCGCGCCCGGTCGTCGTCGGCACCGGCCCGTGCGGGCTGTTCGTCGCGCTGATCCTGGCGCAGATGGGGCTGAACCCGATCGTGCTCGAGCGCGGCAAGGTCGTGCGCGAGCGCACCGTCGACACCTTCGGCTTCTGGCGCAAGCGCAAGCTCGATACCGAGTCGAACGTGCAGTTCGGTGAAGGCGGCGCCGGCACCTTCTCGGACGGCAAGCTCTACAGCCAGATCAAGGACAGCAACCACCACGGCCGCAAGGTGCTCACCGAGTTCGTCAAGTTCGGTGCGCCCGAAGAAATCATGTACGTCAGCAAGCCGCACATCGGCACCTTCCGCCTGGTCAAGATGGTCGAGCAGATGCGCGCCGAGATCATCAACCTGGGCGGCGAAATGCGCTTCGACACGCGCATGCAGGACGTACTGATCGAAGAAACCGGCGGCGTGCGCCAGGTGGTCGGCGTGCGCCTGGCCAGCGGCGAAGAAATCCCCACCCGCCACCTGACGATCGCCATCGGCCACAGCGCGCGCGACACCTTCGAGATGCTGTATGAACGCGGCGTGTACATCGAAGCCAAGCCGTTCTCGGTGGGCTTCCGGGTCGAGCACCCGCAGTCGCTGATCGACGTCTGCCGCTTCGGCCCAAACGCCGGCAACAAGCTGCTGGGCGCAGCCGACTACAAGATCGTGCACCACGCGTCCAATGGCCGCTCGGTCTACAGCTTCTGCATGTGCCCGGGCGGCACGGTGGTGGCCGCGTCGAGCGAAGAAGGCCGCGTCGTCACCAACGGCATGAGCCAGTATTCGCGCAACGAGCGCAATGCCAACAGCGCCATCGTGGTGGGCATCACGCCTGCGGATTTCCCGGGCCACCCACTGGCCGGCATTGCCTTCCAGCGCGAGCTCGAATCGCGCGCGTTCGTGCTGGGCGGCTCGACCTACGATGCACCGGGCCAACTGATGGGCGACTTCGTGGCCGGCCGGCCATCCACCGCGCTCGGTTCGGTCACCCCATCGTTCCTGCCGGCCTTGCATCTGACCGACCTGGCCACCTCCTTGCCCGACTACGCCATCGTCGCCATGCGCGAAGCCTTTGTCGCCTTTGACAAGCAGATCAAGGGCTACTACAAGGAAGACGCGGTGCTGACGGGCGTGGAGACGCGCACCTCGTCGCCGATCCGCATCCGGCGCAACAACGACGACCTGCAAAGCCTGAACACACGCGGCCTGTTCCCGGCCGGTGAAGGCGCCGGTTACGCGGGCGGCATCATGTCGGCGGCAGTCGACGGCATCCGCGTGGCCGAAGCGGTGGCGCTGGCCATGGCGCCACGTTGAACGCGGCGGGCCGGCATGCGGCATGGGGCCCGGGTCTGGCGATCCTGGCCTCGATGGTGTCGGTCAACGCGGGCGCGGCCTGGGCCAAGGGCCTGTTTCCGGCCGTGGGCAGCGAAGGCGTCACCGCGCTGCGCGTGGGCCTGGCGGCGCTGATTCTGCTGGCCATTGTGCGTCCCTGGCGCTTTGGCCGCCCGGCGCGCACCGACGTGGGCAATCTGCTCGTGTACGGCCTGATGCTGGGCGCGATGAACCTGTGCATCTACCGCGCGTTCGAGCGCATTCCGCTCGGGATCGCGGTGGCGATCGAAGTCACGGGGCCGCTGGCGGTCGTGGTCCTGTCGTCGCGCCATGCGCGCGATTTTGTGTGGGTGATCTGCGCGGGATTCGGCCTGTGGCTGCTGCTGCCGGTGGCCGGCGCAACGCAGCTCGACCCGGCCGGCATCGCGTATGCGCTGGCGGCGGCGTTCTGCTGGGCGATGTACATCGTGTTCGGCAAGCGCGTTTCGACCCTGAATGGCGGCCAGGCCGTGGCCTGGGGCTTGCTGGCGGCGAGCGTGTTCGCGGTGCCATTTGGCGTGGCGCATGCGGGCATGGCGCTGTTCACGCCGGCCATGCTGGCGGGCGGCGTGGCAGTGGCGCTGCTGTCGTCCGCCCTGCCCTACTCGCTCGAGATGATGGCGCTGCGGCGCCTGCCGCAGCGGGTATTCGGCATCCTGGTCAGCAGCGGGCCGGCCATCGCGGCGCTGGCCGGCTTCATCTGGCTCGGAGAACGCCTGACCAGCCTGCAGTGGCTGGCGATCGCGCTGGTGATCGTGGCGTCTGGCGGCGCGGCCGCCACGGCTGGCAAGCGCCAGCCCCTATAACCACCCGACCCGCTTGAACTTGCGATACAGGTAGCCGCACACGCACACCATCGTGAAGATCGCGAACGGGTAACCGTACTTCCATTTCAGTTCGGGCATGAATTCGAAGTTCATGCCCCACACGCCGGCGAACGCGGTAAATACCGCGAAGATCGCCGCGTACGACGCCAGCTTCTTGCTCACTTCGTTTTCTTCGATCGCCACCATCGACAGCGTCACCTGGATCGCCGTGTTGATCGTGTCGCGCACCGCGTCCAGGCGGCCGGCGATGCGGTGCAGGTGGTCGTGCACGTCGCGGAAGTATTCCTGGGTCTCGTCCACCACGCCCGGCACGCGCCCGCCGTACAGGCGTCCCAGCGCATCCATCAGCGGCACCACGGCGTGACGCAGCGTCTGGGCCTTGCGCTTCAGGTCATACAGGCGCTCGACGTTGTCGCGCTGCTTGCCCTGCATCGAAAAGATATGGTCTTCGATCGATTCGAGCTCGGATTCGAGCGTATCGACCACGGGGAAATAGCGGTCGACGACGGCATCAACCAGCGCGTACAGCACGAAGCCGGCGCCTTTCCTGAGCTGGTGCGGTTCGCGCTCGGCGCGCGCACGCACACCGAGAAAACCCTGGTTGGCATCGCGCCGCACCGACAGCACGTAATTCGGCCCGGCGAAGACGGACAACTGACCGACGGACATCTCCTCGCCCACCAGTTCGACAATCTGCACGACGACGAACAGCGAATCGCCATACTCTTCGAGCTTGGGCCTTTGGTGACCGCGCAGCGCGTCTTCCACCGCCAGTTCGTGCAGACCGAATTCTTCCTGCATCAGCGCGATGTCGGCAGGGTCCGGATCGCGCAGTGCGACCCAGACAAAGGTGTCATCCAGCTTGATGTATTCGCTGATATCCTCGACCGGGATATCGGACAGCTTCTTGCCTTCCTGGTAGGCGACGCAATTGATCAGCATTGAGTAGAAAATGAAACGGGCGCAGCGCGCCGATGCAGGACTTTACACCAACGCCCTGCCATCTGACAGCCTACTCTTCGCGCGCCCCGTCGATCCCCAGCTCCACGATCTTGCGCGTGATGGTGTTGCGCCCGATCCCGAGACGCATTGCTGCGTCGTTCTTGCGCCCGTGCGTGTGCTTCAGGGCCGTGCGGATCAGGGCTGATTCGAACTGGCGGCCCAGGATATCCATCACGTCCATCTGCCCTGCGCTCAGCATGCCGGCCGCCTGCAATTCAAGCAGGCCCAACCAGCCTTCGGGCGACTGCGCGCCGGCGGTCTGCAGTACGACGCCGCCAGAGGCCATTGGCTGCGTGCCAGCGCTGACGATGCCGTCGGACAGCGGCACCACGTTCGGCACGCTGCTCCCCGTCAGCGGCGCCGAGCCCTGAGTCAGATCGCGTGGCAGATCCTTGACCTCCACGGTCTGGCCCGGCGCCATCACGGTGATCCAGTTGCACAGGTTTTCCAGCTGGCGCACATTGCCCGGCAACTCCAGGCCCGACAGGAAGCGCATTGCCTGCTCGCTCATGCGCTTGGGCTCCACCCCCAATTGGTGCGCACTTTGCACCAGGAAGTGGCGCGTAAGGACGGGAATGTCTTCGTTGCGTTCGCGCAGCGACGGCAGGCGCAGGCGGATCACGTTCAGGCGGTGGTACAAGTCTTCGCGGAACAAGCCGTCGCGCACGCGCTGCTCGAGGTTCTGGTGGGTGGCCGCAATCACGCGCACATTAGCCTTGACCGGCTGGTGGCCGCCCACGCGATAAAAGTGACCATCGGACAGCACGCGCAGCAAACGCGTCTGCAGGTCGAACGGCATGTCGCCGATTTCGTCAAGGAACAGCGTGCCGTCCTCGGCCTGCTCGAAGCGGCCGCGCCGCATCGCCTGCGCACCGGTGAACGCGCCGCGCTCGTGGCCGAACAGTTCGGATTCGAGCAGGTCTTTCGGGATCGCCGCCGTGTTCAGTGCGATGAACGGTTGCTGCGCGCGCGGGCTGTGCTTGTGCAGCGCGCGTGCTACCAGTTCCTTGCCGGTGCCCGATTCGCCGGTGATCAATACCGTGACATTCGACTGCGACAGGCGGCCGATGGCGCGAAATACTTCCTGCATCGCCGGTGCGTGGCCGAGGATCTCGGGGGTTTCAGCGGGCGGCGCTTCGACGCTCGCTTCGCGCAAACTCTCCTCTAACGCACGCCGGATCAGCGAGACGGCCTTGTCGATATCGAATGGCTTGGCCAGGTAATCAAAAGCGCCGCCCTGGAACGAGGACACCGCCGAATCGAGGTCCGAGAACGCGGTGATGATGATGACCGGCAGACCCGGATGGCGTTCCTTGACGGCTTGCAGCAGGTCGATGCCGGATTCGCCCGGCATGCGGATGTCCGACACCAGCACTTGCGGCGTATCGGTTTCAAAGGCGGTCATCGCTTCGCGCGCATTGGCGAAACTGCGGGTCTCCAGACTTTCGCGCGCCAGGGCCTTTTCAAGGACCCAGCGAATCGATGCGTCGTCGTCGACAATCCAGATTGGTTTCATGGTTTCGTGCTTCCCGCAACATGGATTCAATAAAGGACTGGCCGGTGCGGTCCGCTTTCTCCCGCTTATGGCAGGGGCAACAGGATCCTGAAATCCGTCAGTCCAGGCCGGCTTTCGCACTCGATCACACCCAGGTGTTGCTGCACAAAGGTTTGCGCCAGCGTCAGCCCGAGGCCACTTCCGCCGTCACGCCCGGATACGAGCGGATAGAAAATGCGGTCGCGGATATCGGGCGCGATGCCCGGTCCATTGTCAATGATATGCAAGTCTAATGCCAGCCCGTAGCGAACCTTGGCCAGCGTGACCTGGCGCGCCACGCGGGTGCGCAAAACGATCTCGGCGTCGCCCTGCGCAATGCGCCCGGCGACGGCCTGCGCGGCGTTGTGGGCGATGTTCAGCACCACCTGGATCAGCTGCTCCATATCGCCGCGAAACTCGGGAATCGACGCATCGTAATCGCGCCGGATCGACAGCCCCTGCGGAAATTCGGCCAGGATCAGGCTGCGCACGCGCTCGCACACTTCGTGGATATTGACGTCGCCGACGATGTGCGGCTTTCGATGCGGCGCCAGCAGGCGGTCGACCAGCGTTTGCAGGCGGTCGGCTTCCTTGATGATCACCTGCGTGTATTCCTGCAGCTCCAGCAGGTGGTGCGGCGGCAGCTCGAGTTCGAGCAGTTGCGCCGCGCCGCGGATGCCGCCCAGCGGGTTCTTGATCTCGTGCGCCAGGTTGCGGATCAGTTCCTTGTTGGCCTGGCTCTGGTCCATCAGGCGCTCTTCGCGGTCGAGCTTCAACTGCTGGACGTTCTCGCGCAGCTCGATCAGCGCCGTGCCGTCGCCCAGCGCGCTGACGATGCTGTTCACGTGCAGCGGTTCGCGCCCGCTGCGCTGCAGCGTCAGGTCCTGGCGCAGGTCGGCGTACTGGTGCACCAGCGCCTGCGTGATCAAGACGCCGATCTCGGCGCCGTTGGTAAACAGTTCGGGCAGGCGATGGCGCTGCAGCGACTTGAACGACAGCTCCATCAGGTTTTCGGCAGCGGCGTTGGCATACACCACTTCGCCATCGGGCCCGGTCATCATCACGGCCGAAGCCAGCAAGTCCAGACCGGCGAAACGTGCCGGGTTGCCCGGGTCGTACACGGGCGGGGCCATCGGAGGCAGGGTCATCTGATATTGCCAATCTCGCGCCTGAGCGCTTCGATATTGCGTTCGCTGCGATTGATTTCGTCGCGCATGGACGCCACGCGCTCCTGATATTTGGCGTAGTTGCGCTCGTTGCCCTGGCGCTCGGGTTCGCCGTTGTTGAAGACGCGCTTCAGGTCGGTGAGCTTGCGTTCTTCGAGGCGCAGTTCATCGCCCAGGATCTCGCGCCGGTCGTCGTCGCGGGCGCGCTGCAGGACGTTGTCCACGCGCGGGAAGTTCGACTGGGCCGCGCTTGGCGCCGCCGTCGGGGCGGAATTCGACGCGGATGACCCGCCCCCACCGCCCGCCGAGCGCGGTGCAGGAATCGGGGCCGAGGCTGCCGGCGGCGCGCTGTAGCCAGTGTCGATCAGCTGGCACTTGCCCACCTTGGTGTCGGTGTACAGCGGCCGGCCATTGGCATCGGTACAACGGTAGATTTGCGCGTGCGCACTGGCGCACAGCAGCACTGAGGCAAACACGGCGGTAAAAACGGCCACACTGGCCTGAAACACACTATTTGTCATTCCCATCCCGGTTGGTCGCAAGGGCACGCTATTGTAGATGCGCCCGACTATACCCCAAGGAATATAAACCCCAAGCAACAAAAAACGCGGGGAAAGCATGGCTTTCCCCGCGTTTGTTCCACCACCACGCCAGCGCGACGCTTTCTCGCGCCAGCATGGGCAGACCGATTACGACGAGTAGTACATGTCGAATTCGGCTGGGTGCGGGGTCATGCGCATGCGCTGGACTTCCTGCATCTTCAGTTCGATGTAGGCATCGATCATGCTGTCGCTGAACACGCCGCCACGGGTCAGGAACTCGCGGTCTTCGTTCAGGGCGTCCAGTGCTTCTTCCAGCGATGCGCACACCGTCGGGATCAGCTTGTCTTCTTCAGGCGGCAGATGGTACAGGTCTTTGGTTGCCGCTTCGCCCGGGTGGATCTTGTTCTGGATACCATCCAGACCGGCCATCATCAGTGCTGCGAAGCACAGGTAGACGTTCGCAAGTGGATCCGGGAAACGCGTCTCGATGCGGCGGCCTTTCGGGTTCGCCACGTGCGGGATGCGGATCGAGGCCGAACGGTTACGGGCCGAATATGCCAGCTTGACCGGGGCTTCGAAACCTGGCACCAGGCGCTTGTACGAGTTGGTGCCTGGATTGGTGATCGCGTTCAGGGCGCGGGCGTGCTTGATGATGCCGCCGATGTAGAACAGGGCGGTGTCCGACAGACCTGCATAGCCGTCGCCTGCGAACAGGTTCTTGCCGTCTTTCCAGATCGACTGGTGCACGTGCATGCCCGAACCGTTGTCGCCAGCCATTGGCTTTGGCATGAAGGTCGCGGTCTTGCCGTAGCTGTGGGCCACGTTCCAGATCACGTATTTCATGTTCTGGGTCCAGTCGGCGCGCTCGATCAGCGTCGAGAACTTGGTGCCGATTTCATTCTGGCCGGCGCCGGCGACTTCGTGGTGGTGCACTTCGACCGGAATGCCCATCGATTCGAGAATCAGGCACATTTCAGAGCGCATGTCCTGGAACGAGTCGACTGGTGGCACTGGGAAATAGCCGCCCTTCACGCCTGGACGGTGACCGCTGTTGCCGCCTTCGAATTCCTTGTCGGTCGACCACGATGCTTCTTCGGAATCGATCTTGACGAAGCAACCCGACATGTCCAGCTTCCAGCGCACGGCGTCGAAGATGAAGAATTCCGGCTCTGGACCGAAGTAGGCGGTGTCACCGATGCCCGACGATTTCAGGTAGGCTTCAGCGCGCTTGGCGATCGAACGCGGATCGCGGTCGTAGCCCTTGCCGTCCGATGGCTCGATGACGTCGCACTGCATGAACAGCGTGGTCTCTTCCATGAACGGGTCGATATTGGCGGTGTTTGCATCCGGAATCAGGAGCATGTCCGATGCTTCAATACCTTTCCAGCCAGCGATCGACGAACCGTCGAAGGCGTGACCGGATTCGAATTTGTCCAGGTCGAAGTGCGACACCGGGACCGTGACGTGCTGTTCCTTGCCGCGGGTATCGGCGAAGCGTAAATCAACGAATTTGACTTCGTTGTCCTTGACCATTTGCATTACATCTGCGGCGGACTTTGCCATTCGGAATCTCCTAATTGAAAAAGGGATGTCAGTCTATGCGAACCGACAACTTGCATCATGTTGAAGCACAAATTGTGCCAACTGCGTTGCGAACCGGGGTGCTAACTTCTGTGCGTGACGACATGCGTAAATCGTTCTTGGGCAATGGGCTAGTTTACCCATAAAATCGCCTCGACCGGGGGCATCCTCGAAGATTTACCTGCGTGTCGATATGCACCAGCAAAGCGCAATTCTACGTGCTTGCACCAAATAGGCGCACAACGCTGCGCGCCAGAATGGTGCATTGCAAATGACGAACCAACAATGGGCACCACGAACATGACCAAAGAACAAATTCTCACGGCGGCGCGCCAGCGTGGCGCTGGCCAGCCCTACGCTGGTGCAGTCACGCCTCAGGAAGCCTACGACCTGCTCCAGAGCGGCGCCGATGTGAAGCTCGTCGACGTGCGCACCAATGCCGAACGCGACTGGGTGGGGCGCGTCGCGATCGACGGCGCGCAGCATCTGGCCGTGCAGTGGGCAACCTATCCCGGCGGCGCGCCTAATCCCGACTTTGTCGCGCAACTCGAACAGGTGGCCGGCAAGGACGACGTGCTGCTGTTCCTGTGCCGCTCCGGTGTACGCTCGCGCCACAGTGCACGCGTCGCAACCGAACTGGGCTATGCAAACGCCTTCGACATCCTGGAAGGGTTCGAAGGCGATCGCGACGGCGACGGCCACCGCAAGACGATCGGCGGCTGGTGCACGGCTGGCTTGCCGTGGGTCGGCGCCTGAGCTTTTAGCTGCCCGGGTTCGGCAGCACCATCAGCTCCAGCCCGGACGCGGTCCCCGGCGCGTGGTACACGCGCTGGGTCGCCTTCTTGAAGTCGCCTGGCTGTGCGTCAGGAATGCGCATGAACGTTTGCGGATTCAGGTCGATCAGCGGAAACCACGAGCTCTGCACCTGCACCATGATCCGGTGGCCGCGCCGGAAGGTGTGGTTCACCTGGCCCAGTTCATACTTGATTGGCTCGACCTTGCCCGGCACGAACGGTTCCGGGGTTTCATAGCTGTTACGGAACTTGCCGCGCAGCGGATTGCCGCGCACCAGTTGCTGGAAGCCGCCCAGGCTCACCGTTGGCGGGCCGACATCGCCGCCCCGCTCGCCTGCCGGGGCCGGGAAGCTGGCCGGGTAGACGTCGATCAGCTTGACGACCCAGTCGGCGTCGGTGCCGCTCGTCGACACGAACAGCCTGGGCGTGACCGGCCCGGCAACCGTCACATCCTCTTCCAGCACGGCGCTCTGGTACACCAGCACATCGGGCCGTGTGGCGGCAAAGCGCTGGTCCGACACCATGTATTCGCGCGGCACGCCCAGCGCCGGGTAACCGATGTACGGCACCGGGCGCGCCGGGTCGGCCACGTATTCGTCGAAACCTGCGCCCGTGGTCGTGCTCATCGTCGCGGCCGGCTGCTGCCAGCCCAGCGTGCCATTCGCGCCAAAGTACAGCGTGCGCGCCTTGGCCGGCTTGGGCGGCCAGGCGTCGTACTGGCGCCAGACATTCGTGCCCGTTTCGAACACGGTCACCGGCGCCAGTGTCTTGCCCGGCTTGACGCCCTTCAGGTGCTGCTCGAAGAACGGGAACTGGACATCGCGCCGGAACCATTCGCTTGTTTTCGCGTCGAACTTGACGTGACCAAGCCGGGCGCCATCGCCGCGCGCCCAGCCGCCGTGCACCCACGGGCCCACTACGAGGGCGTGGTTGCCGCCCTTGTTCTGCGCTTCCAGCGCGCGGTGCACGATGAACGGGCCGGCCGCGTCTTCGGCATCGAACCAGCCGCCCACCGTCAGCACGGCCGCCTTGACGTTCTTGATGTGCGGGCCGATGGCGCGCTCTTTCCAGAAGCTGTCATACGTGTCGTGCTCGATGTTCGGCATGAACAGTTCGCGCTGCGTGGCGGTCATCGTGGCGGCGATGTTTGCCAGCGTGCGGTGCTTCAGAAAATAATCGTAGCCGTCGGCCACGCCATAATCGAATTCGCTGCCGGTCTTTGGCAGCGGAGTCGGGTTTGGCGCCGCCGTGAAGGCCGCATAAAAGTCGAAGTTGGCGGCCAGCTTGAAGGCGCCGCCGTGGTATGAATCGTCACCCATGTACAGGTCGGCAATCGGTGCCTGGGGCGAAGCGGCCTTGATCGCCGGGTGCGAATCGATCACGCTGGCAGCAGCGTAGAAGCCCGGGTAGCTGATGCCCCAGATGCCAACTTTACCGTTGTTGTTCGGGATGTTCTTGAGCAGCCACGTTACCGTGTCGTGCATGTCATCGCTCTCGCGGCCCTCGCCTTTTGCCAGCTTTCCCTTGCCGTGCGGCGTCATTTCCTGCCACGCACCTTCGGACATGTAGCGGCCACGCACGTCCTGGCTCACGAAGATGTAACCCGCTTCCTCGAATTCGCGCGATGGCCCCAGCGACTCGGGCAGCCAGTCCACGCCATAGCGCAGTTCGCCTTCGGCGCGTACGCCGGCGCTGTACGGGGTCCGCTGCATCAGGAACGGGTAGCTGCGCGTGCTGTCTTTCGGCACGTAGACGACCGTGAACAACTGCACGCCGTCACGCATCGGGATCCGGTACTCGTACTTGGTATAGGCCTCGCGCGTCGGGCGCTTGCTGTCTTTGACGCTGTCGGCGGCAATCGCGGCAGACGGGATGGCCAGGCCAGCGGCAAGGCAACAACCGAGGACAAGAGCGGGAAGCGTGCGGCGGATCATGACGGCCTTCGAAGAAATGACTGGGGACGCCAGTGTAATGGGATTTCCCGGATCAATTCCAAAAAGACATGCTCAAGCGGCCGGCTGCGCTACCTGCTCTTCGTGCACGCCGCGCACCCGCTCGCGCACCAGGTGGATATGGCTGCGCAGACGGTACAGCTCGTCCGCATAGGCCAGCGGCACCGAGATATGGTTGACGCGGTCTTCCAGCCCATCCAGGCGCTGCAGTAACTCCTTGCGCACCGCGTCGGTAGCATCCGCCCCGCTCTCTTCCAGCGCTTGTTCGATCGCGCGCAGTTCTCCATACCAGCGGTACACGCGCGAGCGCACGCGCCAGACGTAAATCGGCGGCACGATCTTGGACAGCGGAATCAAGAGCGCGGTCAGCGCCACCACCACGACCCACAGCCGCTCGGCCAGATTGGCCAGCCAGAACCGCATATAGCGCTGCATGAAGGGCGGGCCGTCGCGGTAGTAGCGCGCCGCCTCGGGCGCGACCGGGATCTCGGTGTACTTTGGCGACGGGAACTGCCCCTGCTGCTGGAACCAGCCGGCGCCTCCGTGGATCTCGGTCGCCGCCTTGACCAAGAGGCCCACGAGCGCCGGATGGATTTCTTCGCGCGCGACGAGCGTGGCGGTCGGTGCGATCAGGTGGTAGTCCTGGTTCGGGATATTGCGCCCCAGGTCGACGATCCCGCGCGGCAGCACCACATGCGTCAGGAACGGCAGGCGCCGCGTATAGGCTTCGGCCTGCGAAAAGTCGAACAGGCGAATGCCCGGCGTTTGCAGCAGCATCTGGATCAGCGGCGCTTCGGGCGCCGAGCTGAACACCAGGCCGTCGATGCGCCCGGCCAGCAATTCGACGGTGGCCGGCGTGTTGGCCAGGTCGCTGATCGTCAGCGCGCCAGGCACGATATTGTTGGCGTCGAGCAGCTGGCGCACCAGGCGCGGCACGCCGGTGCCTTCCGGCCCCAGGTTGATGCGCTTGCCGCGCAGATCGGGCAGGCGCGTGACCTTCGCTTCGTCGCGCACGAACAGCCACACCGGTTCGGTAAACAGGCTGCCCAGGGACACCAGGCCGCGCCGCTCGATGCTGTCGGCGCTGCCCCTCTTGTCGTCAGTCGAGCCGCTTTGCACGAACGCGACATCGGCCTGCCCGGCCAGCAACTGCTGCAGATTGTCCTGCGAGCCGAGCGTACCGCGCAGCGTGACCTTGATATCGTCGCGCGCCAGCACGCTGGCATATTGCTTGCCAAATTGTTCGTAGGCGGAATTTTCCTGGCCCGTGGCCAGCCTGAGCGTGCGCGGCGGCGCCGGGTCGACCCACCAGTAGGCGAGCACCACGGCCGCCGTCACCAGCATGATCGTCGGGCCGGTAGCCACGACCAGGTCGCGCAGCGAGACGATGCTGAAGTTCTGCAGACGGGCGCGCAACCCCTTGGCCGGCGCGCCCGGAAGATCCTGCTGTGGCCTCAACGCACGCACTGCCGCGGCGCGGCGGCGACCGCCTGGCCGGGCACGGGCGCAGGCGCAACCGGCGGTTCGATCATCGGCATCAGGCTCGGCGCCAGCGTGACGAGCAGCTGCACCGGCAGCGCGCTGGTGAAGTCATAGTTCTCGGACTGCGGCCCGTGCACGTATGCCGTCATGCTGCCGTAGAAGCGTTCGCCGATGTTGAACACGAACGTCGCCGACCGGTTCACGTAGCGCGACTCGATCAGGCGGCCACCACGCGCATACACATCGAAGCGCTGGTCGCCGGTACCGGTCTTGCCGCCCACGGCGATGATGCTGCCGTCGGCCTGCTGGAACGCGGTCTTGACGCGCTTGGCGGTACCGTCCGACACGACGCCCTGGATGGCGTCGGCCACGGCGCGCGCCACTTCCGGCGCCAGCACTTGCTCCTTGCCCCCGCCCTTGTTACGGCGCACGAGCGTTTCGTATGGCGTGGCCTTGGCAAAGTGCAGCGAATCGATGCGCTCGATCGGTTTGCGCACGCCGCCATTGACGATGATGCCCATCATCTCGGCCAGTGCAGCCGGCCGGTCGGCCGAAGCGCCCAGCGTCGTCGCATACGACGGCACGAGCGAGTCGAACGGGTAGCCCATCTTCTTCCATTGCGCGTGGATCTTCAGGAACGCTTCGACTTCGAGCAGGCCGGCAATGCGGTTGTCCTGTGCGTGCTTGCGGTGCGTCTTGAACAGCCATTGGTAGACTTCCTGGCGCTCCTTGACACTGGCGGCCGTCACTTCGGACCAGGTCGCTTTTGGATGCGTGCGCAGATAGCTCACCAGCCACAATTCGAGCGGGTGCACCGACGCCACGTAGCCGCGGTCGGCCAGCGACATATTGCGGACGTCGTAGGTTTCGTACAGTTTCGGGATGCGATCGGGATCGATCTCGTTGCTGGCCGGGACCGAGGCATCGATGAACGCGCCAAACTGCGCCAGCGTGGCGTTCGGCACCACGGTGCGGTGGGCCGCAGCGAGTTTCGAGGCCAGCGGGCGCACGCTGGAGAACAGCAGTGTCTCGACCTCTTGCGGCGTCTTGCCCTTGTACTTGTTCCAGAACTTGGCCATGAAGACCTTGCCTTCGTTGTCGGCAAAGCGCGCCAGATAGGCGGCGCGGCGCGGATCGTCGGCGTCGGCCAGCAGTTGCGCGGACGAGCCCGGCAACTGGAACATGTAATAGCGCACGACGTCGCGCATCATGCGCACGAACACGAGGTTGGTCGAGCTGCGCAGCGCCTGGTTCACGTCCATGATGCGGCTGTCGTCGAGCTTGCTGAAGTTGCCGAAAGTGTGCACGCCGCCGCCGGTAAAGAAGCGCTCGCCGGGATTGGCAGAGTACTTGCGCGCCATGGCGGCGTCGAGCATTGGCTTGAGGCCGCGGTCGGCGCCGTCGGGCAGCGTCTTGAAGTACTCCAGACCCCACAGCGACATGCGGTCTTTCGGATCGACTTCGATGCCCATCAGGCCGATCTTGTCCATCGCGCCAAAGCGCTTGTGGAGCTGATCGACGATGTCGAGGTAGGTCACCAGCGTGCGCAGCTTGGCGGTCGAGCCCAGGTCGAGCTTGGCGCCTTCGTTGATGTCCAGCGGCTGATCGTAGTTGTCGGTCTGCACGCGCAGGTAATTGACGTGCTCGCCCCGCTCCATCAGCGTGAAGCTGTAGACCACTTGTGCCGGGTCGCCATTGCCGAGCATGCCCTTGCCGGTCAGGCCGGCTTCTTTCGCGTGTTCGGCGTCGGACAGCTTGCGCAACGCAGTCGTGACGGCTTGCTGGGCATTGCCGTCGAGCGTCGAGACCACCGACAGATCGAGACGGTCGACGTTGTACAGGCGTGCGTCGCCGATCAGGTAGCCGACATGGTTACGCACCGCGTTGGCCGCCTTGCGCGAGACGAACGCGTCCGCTGGCGGTGGTGCCACGCCCGTGTGCAGCGCCGGTTTCAGTTTGGCGCTGAGGGCAGCGTCGCGCAGTTGCGGCGAAATCACGCCCTGCTGCGTCAACACGCGCAGGTGGCTGTTGGTCAGGGTTTCCAGGTCGTTCTCGCCGGCGCCCAGGTAATACGCCGGGCGGCGCTGGGCAATCATCAGCGACAGCGCCTCTTTGTAGGCCATCACGGCGTCCGGGCTCGTCATCGGGCCCTTGAGCATCGCGTTGACCTTGGCGAAATCGCGGCCATACCAGACCCACATGCCGTCGCCGATGCCGTTGACTTCGCCGTAACCCGGCTTGGCCGACAGCGGCACCGTGTTCAGGTAATCGAGCACGACCTGGCGGCGCGAACCCGTGGTGTCTTCGCCGTCCTGGTAAGCGCGCAGCGTGGCCGATGCCATCTGGATGATCTTGTCGGTCAGCGAGCCGGTGCGGCCCTCGGCCGAGTGACGGTATTTTTCGATCTGCGTTGCCAGCGTGCTGCCGCCGGCCACGCGGCCTTCGCCGCCCAGGCCAACGCTGGCCAGCGTCTTGTCGAACACGGCCTTCGAGAAGCGGTCCCATTCGACCGCCGGATTACGGCGCGGGTGGCTCGCGTCGAGCAGTTCGCGGTTCTCGATGAACAGCAGGCTTTGCACCAGCAGCGACGGCGCGGCATCGAATTTATCGTAGTAGCGCTCGGGGAAGCGCGACGTGAACAGGGGTTGGGCGCGGCAATCGAGGATCTCGAGGCCGACCTTGGTTTTTTCGTGGTAGGTGGCGTACAGGCCGAGATCGGCCATCTTGACCATCTGCGGCGAGATGCGCGCCTGCGACGCGATCGCGTAATCGCGCGTCTGCAGGCGTTCGAGGTATTTCGGCAGGCCGGCATAGCCCAGCCGGGTGTCGTACGGGCTGGCGGCCGGGAAGCGGATCGAATCGCTTGGACCATTGCCCATGCGGAACGTCAGTTCGCTGGCCATGTCGGCGAAGATTTTGGACTGCAGGCGCGAGCTGCGGGTTTCGATCACGGCCCAGGCCGCCAGGATCGCGAGCAGCAGCAAGCCGATCAGCGCCAGCCAGAGCTTCCAGCGGCTCTTGCGCGGTGCTGGCGGCGGTGATTCCGGCCCGCCGGACGGATCGCCCGGCACGCCGCTGCCATCGCCGTTGCCGGCCAGGTGCGGGAAGGCTTCGTGCAGGGGGATATCGCCTGTCGAATCTGGCGTGACCGGGGACGCAGAAGCCCCCGCCGCTGCGGCGGCGATGGGCGCAGCAGTAGACGCAGAAACTGCGCCGTCCATGGTCGGTTCGCTCCGCGAGTTGGCGGCGCGCTTGCCGAAGACATTGTTTGGTCGCACGAGGCGACGAATACTTTCCATGATGGCTTAACCGGTCCGAATCAAAACGCTTGCAACCCCCGCCAACCTGCTCGCCATCTATTGCTGCTGGTCCGTTCGAGTGATTGTGGTGTCTGTTAGTTCACAAATTTCAGCAGTGCAATCCCACTCCAGATCGCCCCGTACATAGGTAATATTCCACCACATCAATAAGACACACGCGAGATACCGTTTAACAAATTGGCGTTATCGCGAATATTTTCGCAAAAAAACAACGAGTTGGCGCAATAGCATGACCACAGGGGATGCCAGGGCGTCACGACTGTTGGCGGCAACACATCAAGTGGCGTATGCACGGTCGACGCTGGCAGTTAACGCACCCGCCAGCAGGATGGTGCACAGCACACCACTGATTCAGATCGACGCATCGTCACCAGAATGTGTCATGGCCTGGCGCGTGCGCAGCTCGTCCAATGCCTGCAAACAGTAGTACTGGAACCACAGCCCGGCGAACAGGAAGAGCATGATGTACAGCCACAGCGACACGAGTGCGAGCACCGGGAACAGCACGACCGAGATCACCGCGCCGCCCATCCATGCGATCCCGGGCAGCGCGCCGGCCAGACCCGAAGCCAGGCCGATCGCCAGCAGCGCCGGGCGGCAAGCGCGCATCAATGTCTGGCGTTCGGCGCTGCTGGCGTGCGCGGCCAGTGCGTCGTAGCTCATCACGCGCGACGTGACCCAGGCCCACAGGCAGGCCTGCACCAGCCAGGCCAGTGGCGGCACCGCATACAGTGGCAGCGTGAACAGCCACAGCAGCGCGAACACGGCCGTGCTGCCCAGATTGATGGCCAGGCTGCCGACGAACGAGCCGCCCTCCTTCTTCTCGAGCCTGGAAAAGTGGCGACTGCTCACGTGACGCTCGATGGCCGGCATCGCGACGATGCCCATGAACAGCAGGCTCGAGGCGATCATCAGGGGCAGCAGCAACGCAATGGCCAGCAGTGGCACGACCATCACCTTGAGCATGCCCAGGCCGACCATGCCCAGCATGCTGTTGCTGGCGTCGAAGCCGCCGTAGTCAGAAAACAGGCCATGCAGCCAGTCGAGCAGCGGCTGCAGGCCCAGCCACATCGCCACGCCCCACAGCGTGAGCGAGAGCAGCAGCGGGACCAGCGAGAGCAGCAGCATGCGGCCGCTGAACTGCGAACCCAGCGCGCGCCGCCAGGCCAGCATGACACCTTTCATCGGCGCGGTTTTCGGTATAACGGTGGCGCTGTCGGCACGCGGCATGGCGGTTCCAGATGGGATGATCAAGAGGCCATTCTACGGGACCGCGCCGGGCTGCAGCGGGGCGCACGGCAGGCCTGGACAATGGCGGTTTCCCGACCCATGCACTACAATTGTCGTTCAATCTGCATAACAAGGAAGACCATGTCCACCACCACTACCGATTCTGGCCTGCAATACGAAGAACTCGTCACCGGCACCGGCGACGAAGCCAAGGCTGGCCAGCACGTCACCGTGCACTACACCGGCTGGCTGCGCAACGACGACGGCAGCCTCGGCGCCAAGTTCGATTCCAGCAAAGACCGTGGCGATCCGTTCGAGTTCGCACTCGGCGCCGGCCAGGTCATCCGCGGCTGGGACGAAGGCGTGCAAGGCATGAAAATCGGCGGTTCGCGCCGTTTGACCATCCCTGCCGCCCTGGGCTATGGCGCGCGCGGCGCCGGCGGCGTCATTCCGCCAAACGCCACCCTGATCTTCGACGTCGATCTGCTGGCTGTCTAAGCACCGTCACCGATTCACTGCCATGCGCCGCCATCCAGGCGCGCATGGCAGCTTGCACCGCATTTGAAGTTCCCCTCTAAAGTACGTCCCAATCCCCGGGTCGCCCCCGTCTCCTGCGCTAAGATGCCTGCCGCCTTGTCCAAGCGACAAGAATGCAACCAACCATCACAGGAGTTTCCATGAGCGTGCAAGAACAGTTCACCCAGGCCCAGCTCGATTCGAAGAGTCTGTCGGAGCGTCCGGACAATATGACCTTGCTGAAGATTTACGCGCTGTACAAGCAGGGTTCGAGCGGCGACGCGACCGGCGAGCGTCCGGGCATGACCGATTTCGTGGCGCGCGCCAAGTTCGACGCCTGGGCCGGTCTGGCCGGTACGTCGCAAGAAGAAGCCCAACAGCAATACATCGATCTGATCGAAGAGCTGAAAGGCTGATTCAAAAGGGGCAATTACCTAGGCGGCGAAGGTCTTGCGCATCTTCTCCGCCACCTTGGCCTCAATGGCCGGCGCGAAGGCGCCCATCAGGAATCCCAGGTTAATCCGCATCGCCGCCTGCTGGTCTTCCAGCGTCAATGCCCCCTCCACGCCACTGCGCTCGAAGCGCAGCACGTCGCCATCCCACTGGCATGCCAGTCCATATTCGGTCGCAATACGCTGCGCCACTTGCTCGGCCGCCGTGCGCGCTGCAGCCGGGCTCAGGTTGTGTTGCTGGACGATGCTGATTTCCGCCATCGGGACGATCCTTCCTAAATTATTGCGAACAATCCGCCATGATGCCAGTTGACGCCGTCGTATGCCAGAGCGCGCTAGAACTGATGCAGTCGTGGCGCCATAATTGACGCGTATCAACGCGTGACTGTCATGGCGGGCGACCATGAAGGCAAACGCTGTCATCACGCGAGGAGCCGTCATGGAAACCCATCCACAACAACCGCACGAGGCGCCGCCCGACCCCGGCCCGCCCGTCGAAGCCGAACCGCTGCCGCACGCCTTCGGTGCGCGCGTGCTGATGTGGAAACAAGACCCGTCCGTGGGCGCGATCGGCACCCGCACGGCCTATCTGCCCGGCGTCGTGCTGGCCGGCCCGCGCGATGCCCGCATCGCGCCTGGCGCGCCCGGTATCGCCCAGGTCGAACCGAACGCGTCGGGCGACTTCGTCACTCCGCCCGACACGCCCCAGTTCGACGCCGTGCACACCTTTGCCGTCGCGCGCCAGACCCTGACCATGTACCAGCGCGTGCTGGCCGCGGCCGGGGTCGCCATGCCACTGCCATGGCAATGGAACAGCAGCAGCGACACCGATCCGCTGCGGCTCTTCCCGCACGGCTTGCCCGACGTCAAGAACGCGTTCTACAGCCGCAACCAGGGTTGCCTCAAGTTTGGTGACTTCACCCCCGCCAGCAGCCCCGAGCGCTTGTTTACCTGCCGCTCGCTCGATATCGTCTCGCACGAGACAGCCCACGCGATACTCGACGGCATCAAGCCACGCTGGCTGCAGGCGGACGCGCCGCCCCAGACCGGCGGCCTGCACGAATCGTTCGGCGACCTCACCGCCGTATTCCTGGCCCTGGCGCAGTTCGACCAGTGCGAAGCCATCGTCGCCCAGACCAAGGCCAATCTGCACGACAAATCGTTCCTGGCCGACGTCGCCGAGCAGTTCGGGCTGGCGCTTGGCTACCGCAATGGCTTGCGCAATGCCGACAATGACCTGCGGCTGAGCCAGGCGGGCACCCAGGTGCACGCCATTTCCCAGGTCTTTACCGGCGCCATGTACGACGTGCTGGCCGATGTCTTTGCCCACGAGCGCAATCCCGAGCGCGAAGACGACGCCGCCGTGCTGCACCGGGTCGCGGCCTACCTGGGCGGCGTGCTGCTGCGCGCCCTGATTGGCGCGCCGGATGCGGCTGCCACGTTCGCCGACGTCGTCAATGGCATGCTGCTGGCGGTCGCAAGCGACGGCAAGCCCGCTGCGTACGGCGGCTTCATTCGCAACCAGTTCAGCCGGCGCGAAGTGGTCCAGACCGGCGCATCGCCGGCTGACGCCACCGAAGACGTCTACCTGCCCGGCGCGCCGCTGGCCGCCTGCGTGTGCGATGCCCCTGGCGCCCGCCAGGACCGGCGCGCCTGCTGCGGCACCATGCAATTGCCCGAATACGACCACGCCGCCAGCCTGTCCACGTCCACGGCCACCCTGGCGGCCGATGCGTCGCTGCGCGCATCAGCATGAACATGAGCATCAGCGCACGCGCCGCCATCGGCGGCACCGAATGGCAACATCTGCTGGTACCCTTGCGCCAGCCTGCCTGACGCCGCAGCCGTGCACGCACCGCACGCCCGTGCGGTACCGCTCGTCATTTGCTTATGTCCATTGTGTATATAAGCGAGTTTGTGAGAAAACCCGAATTGCCCTAAAATACAGTGCTTTGTCTTGTCCGGCCGGCCCTCGTGCGCCCGGCAATGCGACACCCCACCAACTGATAGGACTGTTATGACCCACGTTGTCACCGAATCGTGCATCAGCTGTCGTTACACCGACTGCGTCGATGTATGCCCGGTAGATTGTTTCCGGGAAGGCCCGAATTTCCTCGCCATCGATCCCGACGAGTGCATCGACTGCGCCGTGTGCGTCGCCGAGTGCCCCGTGAATGCAATCTTTGCCGAAGAAGACGTGCCCGGCGATCAACAGCAGTTCATCAAGATCAATGCCGATCTGTCGCGCTTCTGGCCGTCAATTACCAAGACGAAGGCCGCCCTGCCAGAGGCTGACAAGTGGAAAGACGTCACGGACAAGCTCGACCAACTGGTTCGCTGATCGGGCGGTCAGGTCGCCGTCGCGCCGGCTGTTGTGCGCCGGCGCCGGTCCCGGGGGCGTTACGCACGGCGGCTCCGGCCGCCCTCGCCTCACCATTCAAACATCACAGGATTTAAGCGCATGACTATCAGTGCCACCCACGAAGCGGGCAGCATCGCTCCCAACAGTTCGTTCGCCGGCGCCATCGAGACCGATGCCGTCATCATCGGCGCCGGTCCGGTCGGCCTGTTCCAGGTCTTCGAACTGGGCCTGCTCGAAATCAAGGCCCACGTCATCGATTCGCTGCCAGCCGTCGGCGGCCAGTGCGTGGAACTGTACCCCGACAAGCCGATCTATGACATTCCGGCCGTGCCAGTCTGCACCGGCCAGGAACTGACCGACAACCTGCTCAAGCAGATCGAGCCGTTCGAGCCAACGTTCCATCTGGGCCAGGAAGTCACCGGCGTGCAGCGCCGTGAAGACAACCGGTTCAATGTCGAGACGTCGACAGGTACCCAGTTCATCACCAAGACCATCTTCATCGCTGCCGGCGTCGGTTCGTTCCAGGCGCGCACGATCAAGGTCGATGCGATCGACAAGTTCGAAAACGAACAGCTGTTCTACCGTGTCAAGGATCCGGCACGTTTCGACGGCAAGAACATCGTCATCTGCGGCGGCGGCGACTCGGCGCTCGACTGGGCGCTGAACTTCGTCGGCAAGGCAGAGTCCGTGGTGCTGGTGCACCGCCGTGACGACTTCCGCGCGGCGCCGAGCTCGGTCGCCAAGATGAAGGCACTGTGCGACGAATACGAAATGCAGCTGATCACCGGCCAGGTCACCGGCTTCGATGAAAAAGACGGCCAGCTGACCGAAGTCAAAGTCACCGGCGCCGACGGCGTCACCCGTCGCGTCCCGCTGGACATGCTGCTGGTGTTCTTCGGCCTGTCGCCAAAACTGGGCCCGATCGCCGAGTGGGGCCTGGACATCGAGCGCAAGCAGCTGAAAGTGGTCGACACCGAGAAGTTCGAGACGAATGTCCCGGGCATCTTCGCCGTCGGCGACATCAACACCTATCCGGGCAAGAAAAAGCTGATCCTGTCGGGCTTCCACGAAGCGGCGCTGGCCGCGTTCGGCGCCGCGCCGTACATCTTCCCGGACAAGAAGATCCACATGCAGTACACGACCACGTCGCCAAAACTGCACAAGATCCTCGGTGTCGAGACGCCAGTCTTCGACTAAACAGCCGGTCACCGTCGTTCAGTAACATCGCAACGACAACGTCCCGTTAAAACGCCCCGCATCGCGGGGCGTTTTGTTTTATGTGGGATGCCCAACGAAGCGCGCACGGGTAAATATGCTACAAGTGCTCCAATGCTTCAGCGTCAGGTCAGCCAAGGTTTCCACAAGCCAAAAGCAAATCCCCTATAATCGTTGAAGCTTCAACGCAAATATTTTGCGGCGCGCACAGTCAACAGAAGGATTTATTTATGCTTTACCAATTGCACGAAATGCAACGCTCCTTTCTGGCCCCATTGATGCAATGGGCTGAGGCGTCGTCGAAGATGTTTTCCAATCCTGTTTCGCCCTTCGCGCATACCCCGTTTTCGCAGCGGATCGCCGCCGGATACGAGCTGATGTACCGCTTGGGCAAGGAATACCAGAAGCCGGCCTTCGGCTTGAAGACCACCACGATCAAGGGCGAAGAAGTCGGTATCGTCGAAGAGATCGTGCTCGAAAAGCCGTTCTGCAGCCTGCTGCACTTCAGGAAGGACTTGCCGGACGCCGGCATCGCCGCCCTGGCCCAGCCAACCGTGCTGCTCGTCGCGCCGCTGTCCGGCCACCATGCCACGCTGCTGCGCGACACGGTCAAGGCCTTGCTGGTCGACCATGACGTGTTCATCACCGACTGGACCGACGCGCGCATGGTGCCGCTGTCCGAAGGCCCGTTCCACCTCGACAATTACATCTTCTACGTGCAGGACTTCATCCGTCACCTGGGTCCGGACGTGCACGTGATTTCCGTGTGCCAGCCGACCGTGCCGGTGCTGGCCGCGATCGCGCTGATGGCAAGCCAGAAGGACGCCAAACTGCCGAAGACGATGACGATGATGGGCGGCCCGATCGATCCACGCAAATCGCCGACCGCCGTCAACGACCTGGCCGTCGAAAAACCGTTCTCGTGGTTCGAAAACACCGTGATCTATTCGGTGCCGGGCAACTATCCGGGCTTTGGCCGCAAGGTCTACCCGGGCTTCCTGCAGCACGCTGGCTTCATCGCGATGAACCCGGGCCGCCACGCCCAGAGCCACCGCGAGTTCTACCAGCACCTGGTGCAGGGCGACGACGATTCGGCCGAATCGCACCGCCAGTTCTACGATGAATACAATGCCGTGCTCGACATGCCGGCCGAGTACTACCTGGATACGATCAAGACCGTGTTCCAGGACTTCAGCCTGCCAAAAGGCACGTGGAATGTCGGCGGCAATCTGGTGCGCCCACAGGATATCAAGACGGTGGCACTGCTCACCGTCGAAGGCGAGCTCGACGATATTTCTGGCATCGGCCAGACCAGTGCTGCGCACGATCTGTGCAGTGGCGTGCCGGCCGAGAAAAAACAGGCGTTCGTGGTCGAGAAAGCCGGCCACTACGGCATCTTCTCGGGCCGCCGCTGGCGCGAGATCGTGTGTCCGAAGATCACGCAATTCATCCGCGATAACAAATAAGCGGCCGCTGAATAAAAAATGCCATGGCAAGCGCCATGGCATTTTTTTTGTGCTGAAGAAACGCTCAGCGCCCCAGCACCACCTGCTCGACCCGGCCGGTCGCGATGGCGACGAGCGCGAAGCTGCGATCGGCCTGCACCCACTGGTGCCCGCGTGGCGGCTTGGTCAGGCGCAGCTTGCGCCAGTCCTCGACCACGTACTGGGCGGCTTGATAGCGTGCGGGTAATCGCTCGCCACGGCGCAACTCGCCGCTGGATTCCACGCTGCGGTACAAGGACGGCAGCGTCAGCACCTCGGTCTGCTCGGGCGGCGCCGTGGCAGGGCTGTCCTTGGTGTTGCGCGTGTGCAGGTTGTCGCCTGCAGAAAAAATGGCAGCAAACAGCAACGGGGCGATCAATTCGTTCATGTCAGTCCTCGTCGGTGGATCGGTCCATAGTACAGCACGTTACGCACGACACCTCTGTTCGATTGACCACGCACGTGATCCACCCGTTCCGGCGCTGTGATGACGCGCCTTGTTTCATCGCAGTGCCCTGCATTTTGGCGGATAATGTCGGCTTTACCAGATCCGTCATACCGTGACCAAACCCCTCGCCGACCAGCTCGAAGACCTGCTGCCGCAGACCCAGTGCACCAAGTGCGGCTATCCTGCGTGCCGGCCATATGCAGAAGCGATCGCCAGCGGCGAAGCCGACATCAACCAGTGCCCGCCCGGCGGCATGGAAGGCGTGCAGCGCCTGGCCGCTGCCACGGGCCGCGCTGTCATCCCGATCAATCCGGCCAATGGCCTCGAGCGGCCGCGCCCGGTGGCCTTCATCGACGAGGCACTGTGCATCGGTTGCACGCTGTGCATCCAGGCTTGTCCGGTCGATGCGATCCTGGGTGCAGCCAAGCAGATGCACACGATTCTGCCGAGCCTGTGCACCGGCTGCGACCTGTGCGTGGCGCCCTGCCCGGTCGATTGCATCACGATGGTGCCGGTCACGGGCGAGCGCACCGGCTGGGATGCGTGGAGTCAGCCGGCCGCCGACGCGGCGCGCAGCCGCCACGATTTCCGCGAAGCGCGCCTGCGCCGCGAGCGCGACGAGAACGACGCGCGGCTGGCCGCCAAGGCCGTGCAAAAGATGCGGGAAGTCACGGCTGAAGCCACCAATACCCCCGAAGAGCTGGCGGAAAAAGAACGCAAGCGCGCGATCATCGCCGCCGCCATGGAACGCGCGCGCCTGAAAGCCACCGGCAACACCGACCCGACCTGACCTGCATGAATTCCGCCAAACGTTACGAGATTTTCACGCGCTTTCGCGCCGCCAATCCAACGCCCACCACTGAGCTCGAATTTTCGACGCCGTTCGAGCTGTTGATTGCGGTGCTGCTGTCGGCCCAGTCGACCGACGTCGGCGTGAACAAGGCCATGCGCCGTTTGTTCCCGGTGGCGAACACGCCGCAGGCGATCCTCGACCTGGGCATCGATGAGCTCAAGACCTATATCGCGACCATCGGCCTGTACAACACGAAGGCCAAAAACGTGATCGCCACCTGCCAGATCCTGGTGGAGCAGCATGGTGGTGAAGTGCCGCCCGTGCGTGAAGCGCTCGAAGCGCTGCCGGGTGTTGGCCGCAAGACGGCGAACGTCGTGCTCAACACGGCCTTTGGCGAACCGACGATGGCGGTCGACACGCATATCTTCCGCGTCTCGAATCGCACCAAGATTGCCCCCGGCAAGAACGTCGACATCGTCGAACAAAAGCTGTTGAAGTTCGTGCCGAAGGAATTCCTGCACGACGCCCACCACTGGCTGATCCTGCACGGGCGCTACACCTGCGTGGCGCGCAAGCCGAAATGCTGGAATTGCCTGATTGCCGACCTGTGCGAGTTCAAGGACAAGACACCGGCACCGAGCGGCGTACTCGAGCCGGCCGCTGTCGCAGCAGCCGAGGCAGCAAGCTAAATCCGGGTCTCGCCGGTCGCGAACGAGGCGCGCACGATGCGCCCGTCCACCACTTCGTAGACGCACAGCATCTCGACCGTGCCCTGCCCTTCCGGAAAATTGCGGGTCACGATCTCGAGGTCGGTGACGAAATTGCCCAGCACCGTGCGCGACAGGAGCCGTGCGTGCAGGTCCGGCTCCAGGAAACGCTGTGCGTAGCGCGGCCGGATCTGGTCGTGGCCACGGGCCAGCAGGTCGCCGTGCAGCGCGAACTGCGCCGCATCCGGCGCGTAGGTGCGCATCAGCGCATCTAGGTCTTTGGCGTTGTAGGCGTCAAGCTGCGCCTGAACCACGGCGGAAGGTGAGAGTGGCGTCATTGAAGTGGCGATCTGCAGAGTGCGCCACCGGTTGCCGGGCCCATCCCGGCAATACGGGCGCGCGGGCATCTTACCGCGCGCCCGGTCCGTGTCAAGCAGCCAGTGCCAGTTTGGTACGCGGCGGCGCCACAGCGTCGATTGGCTCTTCGACCTTGAACACGCTGACCACTTCGGTCAGCGCCACTGTCTGCTCGCGCAGCGATTGCGCGGCGGCGGCGGCCTGCTCGACCAGCGCCGCATTCTGCTGGGTCGTGACATCCATTTCGGTAACGGCCTGGTTGACCTGAGAGATGCCCTGGCTCTGCTCGCTGCTGGCAGCGCTGATCTCGGTGATGATGTCCATCACGCCGCGCACGCTGGTCAGGATCTCGCCCATGGTCACGCCCGCTTCACCGGCCAGCCGGTCGCCGGTTTCCACACAGGCCACCGATTCACCGATCAGGTCCTTGATTTCTTTCGCCGCCGTGGCTGACCGCTGCGCGAGAATGCGCACCTCGCCCGCCACGACCGCAAAGCCACGGCCCTGCTCGCCGGCGCGCGCCGCTTCGACTGCTGCATTGAGCGCCAGGATATTGGTCTGGAACGCGATGCTGTCGATAACGCCGATGATATCGGTGATCTTGCGCGACGACGCGCTGATCGAAGCCATCGTGCCCACCACCTGCTCGACCACCTGGCCGCCCTTGACCGCCACATCGCAGGCCGACACGGCCAGCACACTGGCCTGGCGCGCGTTGTCGGCGTTCTGGATGACGGTCGAGGTCAGTTCTTCCATCGACGATGCCGTCTCTTCCAGCGCGCCGGCCTGGCGCTCGGTGCGCGCGGACAGGTCGAGGTTGCCCTGCGCGATTTCGCCGGACGCCACCGCGATGGTCTCGGCGCCGCCCCGCACTTCGAGCACGATGCGCTGCAGGCTGGCCGACATGTCCTTCAACGCCATCAGCAACTGGCCCGTTTCATCGTTGCTGCGCACGGTGATCGCGGTGCGCAAGTCGCCCGCTGCCACGCTGCGCGCAGCCTCGACCGCTTCATCGAGCGGCCGCGTGATCGAGCGCGACACCAGCACGCCAGCGATGACGGCCACCACGGCGCCCAGCAGCATCAGGCTGTAGCTGAGCAGCGTGGCCCGCTTGCCCACCGCATCGGCCTCGGCCGCAGTGGCCAGGCTGACGGCCGACATTTTCTCTTCGGCCTGCACCAGCAGCTCGGCCGGGGCACGGTCCTTCCCCTTGACGGCGACATCGCCAGCGGCAGCATCGAAACCTGCCGCTTCGAAATCCTGGTAGCCACGACGGAAATCGGCACCCATGGTCGCGTGCGCCGCGCCGAACTGCGTGACCAGCGTACGGACCTCGCCTTCCGGCATGGCGTCCAGCAAGGCCTTGACCTGTTGCGCCACTTCCGTTTCGTTTTTCTGGAACGCGTTCCAGTATTTGACGCGTTCGCTTTCCTGCTTGCCACGCAGCAGGGTGTTCTTCCACTCCTGAACCTGCTTGCGGAAATGGGACAGCAATGCCTGCACCTGCTGCGCCTGGCCTTCGGTGACCACCGCCTGGCGGTAGGTATTGACCGAGCTGTTCATCTGCGCCATGCCGAAGAAGCCTGCGCAGGCGACGAGCAGGGTGACAGCGGCGAAACCCAGTGGTAATTTGCGACTCAATTTCATGGTGGACATCCTGAATATACGCACGACGCGCTTAAGCGCAGTGTATATCCAAGCCCAACGCTTGAATCCATACAGCAATATTTTTGGACGATTTGGGATACAAACCCGCCGTTACGTCAGATTGACGCAACAGCCGGTTGGTTAGTGCTCGCTGTCTACAGCAAGACCATATTGTCGCGATGGATGAGCTCAGGGCCTTCGACGAAGCCCAGGATACGCTCGATCTCGGTCGACGAATGACGCATGATGCGCCGCACTTCGCTGCTGGCGTAATTGGTCAGTCCACGCGCCAGCGGCTTGCCCGCTTCATCGACGCAAGTGACGACCTGGCCACGACCGAACTCGCCCTTGACGGCGATGACGCCGATCGGCAGCAGCGATTTGCCCTCGCGCGTGAGCTTGGCTGCGGCGCCGGCGTCGATGACGACTTCACCGGTCGTGTGCAGATGGTCGACCATCCACTGGCGGCGCGCCGTCAGGCGGCCGGTCGGGGCCAGCAATTGCGTGCCGATCGCTTCGCCATTGGCAAGACGGGTAAGGACATCCGGCTCGCGCCCCCAGGCAATGACGGTATGCGCGCCGGAACGCGCGGCGCGCTTGGCCGCCAGCACCTTGGTCAGCATACCGCCGCTGCCGATGCTGCTGCCGGCGCCGCCTGCCATGCTCTCCAGTGCCACGTCGCCGGCCTGGGCGTGTGCGATCAGGCGCGCATCGGGATGCTTGCGCGGGTCGCTCGAGTACAGGCCCGGCTGGTCGGTCAGGATGACGAGCGCATCGGCCTCGATCAGGTTGGCCACCAGCGCACCCAGGGTGTCGTTGTCGCCAAACTTGATCTCGTCGGTGACGACGGTATCGTTCTCGTTGATGATCGGGACCACCTTCAGGCGCAGCAAGGTGGTCAGCGTCGAGCGCGCGTTCAGGTAGCGTTCGCGGTCGGCCAGGTCGGCATGCGTGAGCAGCACCTGGGCCGTCTGCACGCCGTGCGCGCGAAAGCTCGTTTCGTAGATTTGCGCCAGGCCCATCTGGCCGCAGGCGGCGCACGCCTGCAGTTCGTGGATGTCATGCGGGCGCTTTGCAAAGCCCAGGCGCAGCATGCCTTCGGCAATGGCGCCCGAGCTGACCAGGACGACGTCCTTGCCAAGGGCGCGCAGCGCGGCAATCTGGGATGCCCAGCGGGCAATGGCGGTATGGTCCAGCCCCCTGCCCTCGTCCGTGACGAGGGAGGAGCCGACCTTGACGATGATGCGGGAAGCTTGTTGGAGGGCGGAGTTCATGGCGACAGGAATTTTCCCCGCGGGCGCAATGCGAGCAGGGAAAGTCCTGCCAGCAGTTCAACCGCGCAGACAGCGAATAATACCCCCGTGGGCAAGCCGATCGCGAAGGCCGCGGCAAGGCGGCCGGCCGGCTGGGCCAGGAGGAACAGGGCAGTCAGGTCGCCCAGGATCGGCTGGTCGCCGTGCCTGGCCGCCAACAGCGCCAACCCCGCGGTAGCGAGACGGACGCCCACATAGATGGCGTAAAACTGGCTGTAGCCATTCACGCCAACCAGAAACAGGCCCATCGCCGACGCAATACGATCGGGATCGAGCAATGCCGCCAGCGCGGCCAGCGAACTGACGGTTGCGACCAGCTGCAGCAGCTGGCCGCGCAGCCAGGCACGCGACCAGCTCAGGGGCTGAGGAGCGCTGCCGGCCAAGGGTCAGTCTTCGAGAATCTTGAAGCGTGGATCGTCCGGATCGATCGACGAAATGCCGCGCGCTTCTTCGGTCATCGCGGTTTCTTCGGCGCGGTGCTCGGCGTGGCGCTTTTCTTCGAGGTGCAGGTAGATCGCGTTGATCAGTTCCTGACAGCCTTCGCGGTTCAGCGCCGAAATCTCGAACACCGGACCCTTCCAGGCCAGGCGCTTGATCATGTCCTTGACGCGCTTCTTGCGCTCGGCTTCGTCGAGTACGTCAAGCTTGTTGAGCACGAGCCAGCGTGGCTTGTTCAGCAGCTCTTCGTCGTACTTTTCGAGTTCCTTGATCAGAGCCTTGGCTTCCTTGACCGGGTCGATGTTGGCTTCGAACGACGACAGGTCGACGATGTGCAGCAGCAAGCCGGTGCGCGCCAGGTGACGCAGGAACTGGTGACCCAGGCCCGCACCTTCGGCGGCGCCTTCGATCAGGCCCGGAATATCGGCCACGACAAAGCTTTTCTCGTGCGACACGCGCACCACACCCAGGTTCGGGTGCAGGGTGGTGAACGGGTAATCGGCGATCTTCGGACGCGCGTTCGAGACGGCAGTGATGAAGGTCGACTTACCGGCGTTCGGCATGCCCAAGAGGCCCACGTCCGCCAGAACTTTCAGTTCCAGGCGCAACGTACGACGCTCGCCTTCCTTGCCTTCGGTCTTTTGACGCGGGGCGCGGTTGGTCGAACTTTTAAAGTGGATATTGCCCCAGCCGCCCTCGCCGCCTTTGGCGAGCAGTTCGGTCTGGCCATGTTCGGTCAGGTCGGCAATGATCTCGCCATTGACATCGTCGATGATGAGCGTGCCAACCGGCATGCGCATATAGATGTCTTCGGCACCCTTGCCATAGCAATCCGAGCCGCGGCCCGGTTCGCCGTGCTTGCCGGTGTGGACTTTCGAATAGCGAAAGTCGACCAGCGTGTTGACGTTGCGGTCGGCAACCACAAAGATCGAACTGCCCGTGCCGCCATCGCCGCCGTCGGGACCGCCAAATGGGCGGAACTTTTCGCGCCGGAACGAGGCGCATCCGTTGCCGCCGTCGCCTCCGATGACTTCAATTTTTGCTTCGTCGATAAACTTCATGATTGTGACCGCTTAAAAACTAAAAAGGCCCTACCGTGGGCAGAGCCTTTCGATGGAAGGCTTGCGCCTTGCAAAGAAGCGCCGCTCGAAAGCGGCGCGAAATGCGCAATTACGCTGCGACTGCTTCCGCTGCTTCGTTAGCAACGACGGTCACGAATTGCTTCGAGCCCACGCCTTGCTTGACGAACTTAACGGTGCCAGTGACCAGCGCGAACAGGGTGTGATCCTTGCCCGTACCGACGCCGGTGCCGGCGCGCACTGGGGTGCCGCGCTGACGAATGATGATGCCGCCGGCATTGACTGCCTGGCCGCCGTAGACTTTCACGCCAAGGCGCTTGCTTTCTGAGTCACGGCCGTTGCGGGTAGTACCGCCGCCTTTTTTGTGTGCCATTTATTTACTCCTGGATGACGTTGCTGGGAACCGGAACGGGGATTAGCCGTTGATCGAAACGATCTGGATTTCGGTGAAGTTTTGGCGATGGCCCATACGCTTCTGGTAGTGCTTACGACGACGCATCTTGAAGATACGCACTTTGTCGTGGCGACCCTGCGAAACCACTTTCACCAGCACCGTTGCACCTTCGACCAGCGGAGCACCAAACTTGATGCTTTCGCCTTCGCCGAGGGCGAGGACCTGATCGATCGTGAGTTCGGAACCAATGTCTGCCGGTATCTGTTCTACTTTAAGTTTTTCACCAGCGACAACTTTGTATTGCTTGCCACCGGTTTTTATGACCGCGTACATGATTTGAAACCTCATCAAATGTTAAAAGAACCCCTCGGCGCGTCGTCCTGCGCTTGTGACGCTGAACTATTCTTAAGCCGGGGAACAGAGGATTATACATAAGTGCAGGCACTGCGTCAAAGGCATTCAACGCCCTGTTCACGGCGGGCATCGATGCCAGCGTAAGCCTGACCCGCCTTGCGGCGAATGCGTCCCCGTCAGCCCGACGGTTCCCCCTCCCATGACGTATAATCGCCCCACTCTTATAGTTAACCCAACGCTCACGCAGGTCAGCCTTGTCAGCCGCTACCCAACACGCCCAACAGAACACCATCGTCCAGTCGATCGCGCCCGATATGGAGGCCGTCAACACGGTGATCCGCCAGCGGCTGCATTCCGAAGTCACGCTGGTCAACCAGATCGCCGAGTACATCATCAGTGCCGGCGGCAAGCGCATCCGTCCGGTACTGGTACTGCTGCTGGCCAACGCCTACGGCTACCGGGGCACCGCGCACCACGAGCTGGCCGCCGTCGTCGAATTCATCCACACCGCCACGCTGCTGCATGACGACGTCGTCGACGAATCGTCGATGCGCCGTGGCCGCCAGACCGCCAACGCGCTGTTCGGCAACGCCGCCTCGGTGCTGGTGGGCGACTTCCTCTATTCGCGTGCGTTCCAGATGATGGTTGGCCTGGACAGCATGCGCATCATGCAGATCCTGTCCGACGCCACCAACGTGATCGCCGAAGGCGAAGTGCTACAACTGCTGAACATGCACGATCCGGACGTGACCGAAGCGAGCTACCTGCTCGTGATCCGCTCCAAGACCGCCAAGCTGTTCGAAGCCGCAGCCGAACTGGGCGCGCTGATTGCCGGCGCGAATGATGCACAGATCGCGGCAGCCGGTGAATACGGTCGCTCGCTGGGCACCGCGTTCCAGCTGATCGACGACGTGCTCGACTACGCCGGCGACGCCGCCGAGATCGGCAAGAACCTGGGGGACGACCTGCGCGAAGGCAAGCCGACCCTGCCCCTGATCTGGCTGATGGAACATGGCACGCAAGAGCAGCGCGAACTGGTACGCAGCTGCATCGAGCAAGGCGACGAAGCCCAATTCGACGCGGTGCTGGCCGCTGTGACGTCGAGCGGCGCGCTCGATTACACGCGGGCGCAGGCCGAACAGGCAGCGCGCCGGGCATCTGAAGCGATTGCCGGCTTGCCCGACAGCGTGTTCAAGAACAGCCTGCTGCAACTGAGCAGCTTCGCCGTTGACAGGAACCACTAAGCGCTTTTATATTACGACCATCCCGGGGTGGCTGTACGTACACCCCGAACCGTCGGGGTGTAGCTTAGCCCGGTAGAGCGCTACGTTCGGGACGTAGAGGCCGGAGGTTCGAATCCTCTCACCCCGACCAGACAACAAAAAGCCAGACGAGGCGTCAGCCGGTCTGGCTTTTTATTTGTCCATGCCTGGATCAGTGCTCGTCTTGCGCGATACCGGGCCGCGTCACGTTGTGGGTGTCGTCATGCTGCGATTGCAGCGTTCACAGCATCAGAACCCGTTTCCTTCCGCAGCAATACACGCCATGGTAATACTGCGAATTTTTACCGCAAACGACACACCCGAATTCCGGCACGCCCGGCGGCTTCGATTTATACGCCTTGACCTCGACGCCATTGGCGTCCCAGGTCGTTCCCATCAATTCAAAGCCTGCTGCACTGGCCTCAGATGCCGACGCCGCTTCATACGCCAGAAACAACACGGTTTCACGCTTCCTGGTGGCGCTGTATTCCGCCGCCCGTGCCTGCCATGAGGCAAAACTGTTCATCGTATGCTGTCCTGGTCTGAAAGGTGGTCTGATGCGGGCGATCAGACACAAGCTGCCAGTCTACACCAGTGCCGTGACGCCGACGTTCAGGGGCCTGCCGCGCCAACAAATTCAGCACCGTCGGCCACGCAAGAAAAGCCAGACCGGCAACCCGGTCTGGCTTTTTTTATTGCCTGCCTTCGGTATCAGGCCGCGATGCTGCTCATGCTGCTTATGGTGCGACGCCAACCGTGTGCTGCAGATTGTTGAACCCGGTCGACGCTTCCCACGTGTTGCTGTTGGCCAGCTGGATCGCATACTCCGGCCGGTCGCGCAGCGACGCCTGTGGATCCGGCAGGTTCAGCAGCACCGCATAGGAACCGGCTGGCATATTGGCCGGCAGCGCCACGGTCTGGTTGATCGTCACGGTCTGGTTCGACAACCAATGGCGCGGGTCGGTTGCCAGCTTGACCCGGTAGTTTGCGCCGCTCGCCGTGTTGCGGAACACGAGTTCCACGTCGCGGCTGTTGAATGGCGCCGACCAGCCCTCGTTCTGCAGCTGCAGGTTGACGACGAAGCCGCCGCCCGGTTTTGCCGTGCGGGAGAACGCGCCGCTCTTGAGCACGAAGCGGTAGCCCAGCTTCTGCTTGACCTGGGTAAAGCAACCCTGCGTTTTCCAGTTGTTCAGCACCGTCGTGTTGTAGTCCAGATTCAGATACGACCAGTGGAAGCGGCCCATTTCGGCAACTGCAGTCGGGCAATCGCTGCGCGGCGGCGCATAGTTGCAGGTCTCGCCGCCCGATGGAACATAGTTCGTTTCGGCGGCCAGGTACGGGAACTCCACCGATGGATTGATGTAGGTACCGTAGTCTGACGCGTTGGACAGGAAGCAATCGTTGTGGTGGCCCAGGCGCGCCTTGGCCGAACCGTTGTAGGCCTCGCTCGCGGTCAGGGCGGTCGGGGTATACAGCTTGGTTTTGAACAGGGGCATACGCAACTGCACCATGCGTTCGGCGGGCACCACTTGCAGCAGCTTGTCGACCACCGATTTGCGGTCGGCAATGTTTTTGGCGGTCATGTTGTAGCTGTCGCCGTAGTTGTTGGTGTTGCCCCACTCTCCCCACGCACCGATCAGGCCGGCCTGTACGACGGCGATGATGTCCTTGTTGGCCGTCAGGTACGGCGCCAGCTGTGTCAGGTGGGTGTTGACCATCGCCGGGGTCGCATCGACCGGCGAGTTGTTGTCGTTGTAGGCGAAGCGGATGATGGCTTTCAGGCCAGCCTTGCGCACCGTGTCCATCTGTTGCTGGAACAGATTGAGCGTGGACTGGCTGATCGGGGCATTGACGAAGCTGCGCAGATAGAACACGCACAGCATCAGCGATTCGCCGCCCGAGGTACGGAAGCTCGTCAGCTGCGATTGGCTCAGCGGCGTCTCGCAGCCGACGTGGCGGTAGAAGCCGCGCTCCGGGTTGGTGATGACGGCGGTGCTGGCGGTGTAGTTCACCGGAACCGTGGTGCCCGGGGCTGGCGTCGGCGTCGGCGTCGGCGTCGGTGTTGGCGTTGGCGTTGGCGTCGGTGTTGGCGTTGGCGTTGGCGTCGGGGTTGGCGTTGGCGTTGGCGTTGGCGTAGGTGTTGGTGTTGGCGTTGGCGTCGGCGTCGGCGTCGCCTTGATGATCGACAGTTTCAGGATCGGTGAAAGCTGTGCTGGCGGATCGGTCTGGGTAATGACGCTGATGTCAGTGGCGCCGCCCAGGTCGGCACGGGTCACGGTCATCGTCGCCTCGTTATTGGCCCGCACGTACGGGACGGTTTTGACGAAGGTCCAGGCCCATGCGCCATTGCTGCCGCTGTAGCGATACAGGCGGCCGTTCTCGACCATGTAGCCGGCGCCGACGCCGTTATAGGCATAACCGGTCGTGGTGACGGCGTCGTTATCGATGAACACGCGCACCCAGGTCGGCGTGCCCGCATAGCGGATGCGGATGCTGACATTGGCGCCGTCGCTGCTTGCCGTCGTCGGCCCTGCAGTGATCATGGCTGACGCCATCGGCGCAGCGGCAGCAGCCGACATCAGCACCGGGCTGGAAATGAGTCCGGCGCACAGCAGTGCGAGTCCGACAGGACGACGGATGGAAGGGATGGAAGTGATGTGAACCTGTGACATTTGATAATCGCTTTATATAAAAATCCAACAACCGGCGCGTGACGATCCAGCCGCCGCTTGCAGCGCAAGTGGCAGGGAACATCCGCAGACAGAGAGCGTGACAATCCCGCTGCCGCCCGAATGGGCATGCAGGGATATCCGCAGGACCTGCTGAAAGGACTAGCTGTCTGAATGGTGATCAGCTAGTAACGGGGAAGCGCCGAGCAGGCGCTATGGTGGTCAACCGGCGACGAGAAGACAGATTTGTCTTCCCACTACATGACGCGAGAGAGCGCACACAGAAATCCCCTACCGGGTCTTCCGTGACTACAACAACGTGCTATCGATCATGGCATCTCCTAATTTCCTGGAATCAAGGAACCGTTTGAGTTTCCTCAAATCGATTGGTTCCAAGAATTAAAAAAAATTTCCTTGAAAAAAAGTTCTGGAGTTCACTTTATGGCAAGTCGACCACATGCATTGACTGGCAAAAGTTCAGCTCCAACGTTTGGCGTGTGTCAGAAAAGTGCTTCTTAAAAATTCAAACACTGGCGTTGGAGATGCCTTGAGCAAATAAGTTCCCAAAATATTTTTCTTCGGGAAAACTGAGACGATGCAACATTGCATCAAGTGCATTTATTTTGGGAATTTTGGACGTGACGCAGCCTCCGCAAGGTGGCGGCTGGCAAAGGATCGAGCGATCGGGGAATGACAGAGGGTGTTACTGCTTCTGGCGCATCAGGAAGCTGCGTGGATCACTGCGCGGTCGTGTCAAGCTCAGCATCGACGCCCTGCACGCACGTCGACCCGGTGAACACTGCTTCCCACCTGCGCGATATTTTGGCCATCGAGAACCGCTCGCGTGCATCGACGGCGCGCTGCGCGAACGCTGCCCGTGCGCACGCGTCACGCATCAGGGTATCCAGCGCGGATGCCATGCCATCGACATCGCCTGGCGCCACCAGCAGACCATCGATTCCGTGGCGGATGATGTCACGGGGACCGGTGTCGCAGTCAAAGCTCACCGCCGGCACGCCATACGCCATGGCTTCGACCAGCGTATTCGGAAAACCCTCGAAATGCGAAGTCATCGCGTAGAGACTGGCCTGCGCATACCAGTCGCCGATATTGCCGACACTGCCCGGCAAGAACACGCGCTGTGCCAGTGCGCCGGTCTGCACCTGCGCCGTCAACGCAGCACGCTGCGGCCCCTCGCCGAGAATGACGAGATCCCAGTCCGGGTGCGCGGGTGCCAGTCGGGCAAAAATCGCAATCAGGGTCGTGAAGTTTTTCTCTTCGCTGAGGCGCCCGACGCCCAGCAGGATCTGCCGGCCGGGCGCGCACGAGATCGCAGGACTGACCTGCGGTGCATGCTGCGACAACGGCCACACGACGGGGTTCGGAATCACGGGAACGCGCCGTGCGTGCGAATGGTGTTCGAGCCAGTGCGCGCATTCGTGGGTCAGCGCGACGACGGCGTGCAAGTGGCCATAAGCATGACGCCGCAATGTCTCCCAGATCACGCCCATCGGCGCCTTGGGCGGGAAATTGTGCTCGGAGCCGACCGTGCGCATGCCAGGCAGGCCGCGCGCCGCCAGCGCCAGCACGACATTGGCCGTGTGCATGGCAGACAAGGCCACAGTGGGCTGCACGTGGCGTAGCACCCGACGCAGTGCGCGCGCGCGCCGTACCGTGCGCACGACACCGGCCAGCACGCCTTTGCCGTGGCCGGTGAGGTCGAGGCAATGGCGCCCCACGCCAGGATCCAGCACATAGAAATCACACGCCCGGGGGGCCACGGTCACCACCGTGACGGCCCAGCCGAGCGACGCCCAGTAGTTGGCCAGGTTGGCGACCACACGTTCGGCGCCGCCATTTTCGAGGGAGTGAATATAGATCAGCAAGCGCATCGTCGACCATCGCCTCCGGGTTTCATTGCACCAGCAGCAGCATGTGGCCGGAACGCGCCTGCTGCGCCAGGTTACGATCAAGGCAGACCGTGCCGGGCGCGGTGCTCGCCGATGGATTGGCCACGACGCGGCCATCGAAGTTGCCGCTGATCGTGCCGTGCAGCGCGATCGCGTCCCATACCCGGGCAGTGGTTGCCTTGACAAAGCGGGCTTCGTGGTCGAACAGGAACAGGATCGTGGCGGCACCGGCATCGGCAGTGGCGAGATGGACCGTGGCGTCGACATTGCGCATCGCGCCGCCAGGCTCGTCGCCCTGGTGGTAGAAGTGCACGTAGCTGTCGTGGATGCCTGCGCCCGAGGCCGCGAGCGTGACCCGGACGTTCTCCACATTGCCCACGCTCGCGCCACCACAGATCAGCGCGATCAACCCATTGCTGCCGGGCCAATGCGCCGTGCTGGACACCGTCATGCGGATGTCGGCATTGCGCAGCGCAGACGCGATGATGCCCCGCCGTACGTTGTGGCACACCAGGTCAACATCGACGTTTTCCCTGATAAAACTGGCGCCGACACCGTAATACGCCTGGCGCACTTCGCCGTGCACACGAATATTCGACAGAAAGCGCTGCGTGGCAGCGTTGTTATGCGACGAGAGCAGACTCACGACCCGTTCGGCGTAACAATCGACCATCGTGAAGTCACGGCTAGGCTGATCCGCCTGCAGGCCGACGCACACCATGCCGCGCCAATCGGTCTGGGGATCGAATCCGGCATCGGTGAAACTGGCACCGGCAATCGTGACGTTCTGGAAATTGAAAAAGTAAAACAGATTGGGCATGACATTGGCTGCCGTCGTGACCATAAACAGGGCGCCGTAGGCCGAAATGGCGATGTCACGCGCGCCGCGGCACAGCACAAGCGTGGCGGCGTCGGCACACTCGCCGAAATCGTAGGTGCCGCGCGGGACGAACAAGGTGCCGCCGCCCTGCCCGGCCAGATCGGCCAGTGCATGGCGAAACGCCAGCACCAGTGCTGCCGCCCGCGCACCAGGGACACCGCCGTAGTCGGCCAGGCTGACGGTGGCCGGTGGCACCAGGGCGGCCCTGATACCGTCCACCTTGCTGCGCCGTGGCTGGAACCCCGTCGCATCGCCAAGCGGGGCCGGCAACAACGCCGCCGCGGCGCCCAGGGCGGCGCCACGCAGCAGCAAGTGACGCCGCTTTGTTGACAGGCGGTTCATCTGGTCACCATGCGTGTGCAGCGTCACTTGCGGCGTTGTAACAGGTAGAACGATCTGGACACGATCCGGGCCCAGGGCGCGTGCTTGTGCTGATGCACCAGTTGCTTGGCCGAGCGCATGCTGGCAGCGAGCTTGACGCCGAGCGCATGACCGATATGGCGCAGCAGCTTCGCGGACGAACGGTAGACATGCACTTCATCCATGTCGAATGGTACGCCCAGCAAGCGCTCCTTGAAGGCGAACACGCCCCCGCCCAGATAGAACCTGGTTCCGCCACGCACGATGCTTTCGCAGATCGTCAGGTAGACGCACAATTTGCCGAGCCCGAATTTTTCATACTGCGGGTCGTAACCCATGGCGTCGCCGAAGAAGCTGGTGCCCACCTGATAATTGACGGAGCCGGCGCAGATGCGGCCGTCGATCAGGATCACGTGCACGAACCCGCACACCCTTGCCAGCCGGACAAGCCGCGCCACGTCGTAGAAAAACACGGCCTCACCGGCATTGATCTTTCGTTCGCTCAACGCCACGATTGCTCGGATATGGTCTTCGTCGATGTCGTCGTTGACGAAAAAGCGCGACTGGAACGAAGGGAAGTGGCGCCGGATACCATTGCGGCCCTGGTGGATGCTGGCGCGCGTGGACTTGCCGATGCGCGCCGTGTAGGCCTCGGGCGTGGCGGGCAGCGTGATGACATAACTGCCCTTGGCCCGGTATTGTTGCACCGGGAACGGGAGCTCTCGGGCCGGGGTCTTGAGCGCCTTGAAACTGATGACGTCGATCTGCGGAAAATGCGCGAAGACATACGCCACGAAGCGCGTCATCTCGGCCTGCCCGATCTCGATCATTTCGTTGATGACGTCGATCCGGTGACCGCTGAACGTAAACAGCAAGACCGTGCTGGGTGCGCCGGCACAATGGGCCAGGTAACAACTGGCACCTTCGATCGACCTGAACACCTTGAAGAATGCCAGCGACGAATGCAGCGAAGCGTAGGTCGTCACCAGCGCCTCTTCGACACCGGCCGGAATCTGCCCGACGTGGCAGGTGATGCTGTCGGCAGGGGAACTCAATGCGCTTGCATGCATGGCGGTTGCTCCTGTTGGGGGTTGAGCGGGCTGAAACCACAGCGCGCCAGGCTTTCGTCGAGTTCAGCGGAGAGGCTGCCCTGGTAATGAATTGCCGCATGCGGATCGCGGCGGCGGACGTCCTGCACGACGCCTGCGATAAACCCTTCGACCAGATCGGACTGCCGGCATTGCCGATGCACGTACAAGCCAGACAGGACGATGGCGGCGCCCGCCGTGTCGTCTCTGGCCCAGCACAACAGGCCAAGCCGGTTGTCCCGGACCAGACTGTAGACATGCTCGGCGCGCTCCATCCGCTTCATGACCGCGTTCATGAACGCGCAGTACGCCCATTGCGTACCACCGGCGTCAAATTGCAGCACGTCAGGCACGCTGTCCCGGGACGGCAGCAGCGTGCATGCGCCCGCGCGGGAAGGCCCGGGGCGAAGGATGCGCGAGACGGCGGCGGGGCGTACCCGACGCTGTCGCCACCCGGCGGCAAGGCGCGCCGGGCGCGCCGGGCGCCACGTGCGAACGCGTTGCACGATCGCGAGCAGGTCATGGTGGCGCCAGCCGGCTCTGGTCGCCAGTGACTTGGCGGCGGCTACCAGGCGCTGGCGCGCCGCCGTCAGCAGAAAGCTGCGCAGGTCGCGGTGGATTGTCAGTGCCGAAACATGATCGTGGCCCGTCGCGAAATGCTCCTTGTACCCATCCCCGCCCGGCGTCAGGTCGAGCAACGGCATCTGCTGCGCCGCGAGATGCACGCCCAGCATGGCCAACAATAAATTACCTGGTGAGTGAGCGGCGGTGGCCGGGTGATAGGTATTGATCCCCAGGTGCACGGCGCGGCCCGCGCTCAAGAGGCCGATGTGGGACGCGGCAATTTCGCCGTCCACCGTGAGCACCGTCACATGCAGCAGCCCACGCCGATGCAGTGCGATATAAAACTGTTTTTTTGCCGCATCGAGTGCAAACGGCCTGGCCCGGTACAGCGCCGCCTGCCTGAAATCGTACTGGTCGCAGATGGCATCGACCACGCGCAAGAAATGGTCATGCCCGGTGATCTGCTCGAACCGCACCGCACCCAGCCGGCCCAGGCGATTGACGTTCTGCCGGTGATTTTTTTTATTGCGCTGCCGGTGCATCGCGACTGCATCGATCTGCATCAGTGGCCGGCGCACGCTGCGCAGCGTGCACCATCGGCCCGCAGCGCGCGCTTCATCACGCCACGCATCGAGCCAGGACAGCGGTGTGCCTGCCGGCAGGTAGCGCAGCGTGAGTTCTGCACGCGGCAAGTGCGCGCGGATGGCGCACAGCGCAGCCGTGATGAACGCTGCGCCAGCCTCCGGGGGCTGCAGCCAGCTCTGGTATTCGGCGTGTCGCTCGCCGGCGCCGGTGAGGCGCTGGCCCTTCTCGTCCAGAGCCAGTGTCAACAGGCCGACCAGCGCGCCGTCGTCGGTTTTCTGAAGGACGACCACAGGCACGAACAGCGCCTGGTACACCTCGTACCAGGGCACGACAAAATCCGGATGCTGGCACGAAGTCGCCCACGGGCATGCGGCATGCAGCGCCATCCACGCTGTCATGAACGTCTGCGCGCGGATGTGTTCCAGTGCGGCGGGGCCGGTCAGCAGATGCAGCGTCATGTCAGACTTGCGCCGTGGTTTCGAGGCCCTGCACGGCGTGCGCCTGCGCATTGGCTTCAATCTGTCGCAGCGCGTGCAGGTAGCGCGCGATCACGACGTTTTCGTCGAACTGCGCGACGACCTTGGTCCTGCCAGCCTGCCCCATGGCCAGGTGCTGCGCGGGCGTGAGGCTCACCATCTGAACCATTTTGGCGGCCAGGTCGCCCGCATCCTTTACTTGGCACAGCAAGCCGTTGGCCTGATGCTCGACGATATCCTTGCAGCCGGCCACATTGGTGGCGATGATCGGGCGCGCCATGGCCGCCGCCTCGAGCAGCGTGTGCGGCACGCCTTCGCGGTACGACGGCAACACGACGCAATCGGCACGCGCCAGGTAGGGCCGGACATCGTCGGCCTCGGTCAGGTACTCGATCAGCCCGCTGCTGGCCCAGCCCGCGATCCGTTCGAACGGGATCGAATTCGGATTGTGTGCATCCACAGGCCCCAGCAGCTGGAACTGCACCGCCGGAAATTGCTGACGCACGATGCGCGCCGCAGCGATGTATTCCTCGACACCTTTATCCCGCAGCATCCTGGCCACCAGCAAGAACCGAAACGGACCCGCTGCGGGTTGCTGCGCCGGACACGGCTGGAAGTGCTGCAAGTCGATCCCGGAGCCGGGTAATACTTCCACCACGCCAGGCCGCGTCAGGCCCGCGTCGACGAACAGCTTGCAATCGTCGGCATTCTGGAAGAACACCCGATGCGATCGCCTGAGCGAGCTGCGGTACAGCCGCTTGACGAGACATGTCAGCAGGGAGTTGTTGATGAAGGTCGCGCCAAGGCCGGCGATATTGTTGATGACCGGAATACCGAGTCCATGCGCCGCAATCGATCCATAGATGTTCGGCTTGATCGTGTAACCCAGGTAGGCCAGCGGACGCACCGATTGCAACACACGCCAATACTTGACCAGGAGCGACAAGTCGCGGCTGGGACTGGTGCCGTTGTTGTCCATCGAAACAGTCTTGAAGCGACAGCCGAGCGAGGCCAGCCGGGGTGCATAGGCGTCGGCGGGTGCCATCACCATGACCTCGTACCCTTGCGCGATCAGGGCCTTGACCAGGCCGGCGCGAAAATTATGGATATTCCAGGCGGTATTCACCGAAATAACGATTTTCTTGTTCATGGTGTGCATCCTCAGGAAAGTCGGCGCAGTTCACGAGGCCCAGTTCGCCAGCGTGCAGGGCGATGCCACGGCTGGCGTCGGCGGACAGCGCAGCGCAGCGTCGCCCGCGTCATTGTGCGAGGCGCCCTGCTGTTCGAGCCACGACTGGAACATCAGGACATCCCACAGGTGGTATTGCCAGTTGCGCTGGCCACTGAGGTGTTCGCGCCAGCGCGTGCGCAGCAGCACGGGATCGAAGAAGCCTTCGCTGCGCAGCCGCGGCTCGGCCAGCAGCGTGTCGGCCCAGTCACGCAGCGGGCCACGCAGCCAGTCGCCGATCGGCACGCCAAAGCCCATCTTGGGCCGCTCTATCAGTGCTTGCGGCACGTAGCGATACAACACTTGCCGCAGCGCCCACTTGCCCACCCCATCGCGCAATTTCAGCGCGCGCGGCAGCCGCGCGGCGAACTCGACCACGCGGTGATCCAGGAACGGCACCCGCGTTTCGAGCGACACGCTCATGGCGGCCCGGTCGACCTTGACCAGGATGTCGTCGGGCAGATAGGTCAGCGTATCGAGCGCCATCATGCGTTCGACACTCCCGAGCCCGGCCAGTGCCGGCGCGCCGCCGCGCAGCAATGTCGCCGGTTCATGCCCACCGATCACGAGCGCAGCCGGGTCGTCCCAGTGCGACACCAGGCCCAGGTACACGGCGTCGAGCGAGGCGCTGGCAATGACCTGCGCGCCTTTATGCAGTTTGTCGCCCGTGTTGGCAAAGCGCATGGCACGTGGCAACCATGGCCCCAGCGTGCGCGCCAGCCGGTTCCAGGATGCGACCGGCACCCGCGTGATGCCCCGGGCGGCGAGCCGGCGCACGGGCAACGGTGCCATGCTGATCGACTTCCACAGATGCGCCGCGAAGCCATAGCGGGTATAGCCGCAAAACAATTCGTCGCCGGCATCCCCCGACAGCGACACCGTGACGTGCCGGCGCGCCAGCTGGGACACGAGGAATGTGGGAATCTGGGATGAGTCCGAAAACGGTTCGTCGTACATCGATGGCAGCCGTGGAATGACGGACTGGGCCTGCGCGGCCGTCACGTACAGCTCGGTGTGATCGGTACCGAGATGACGCGCCACGGCTTTCGCATGCGGCGCCTCGTCGAAGCCTTGCTCGTGGAACCCGATGGAAAAGGTCTGCACCGGACGCGTTGATCTGGCCTGCATCAGTGCGACGATCGTCGACGAGTCGATGCCGCCGGACAGGAACGCCCCCAGCGGGACGTCGGCCATCATCTGGGCGCCGACGGCATCCCTGAGCAAGGTGTCGAGTGCATCGACTGCCTGCGCTGGCGTGCCGGCAAACGGCGTGGCCAGACCCGCCGTCCACTGCTGCGCGGCCGACCAGTACCTGTGCAGCACAGGCTCCGGACGCGCCGCCGACACGGTCAGCAGGCAGCCCGGCAGCAGCTTGGCGATGCCGCGATAGATCGAATACGGCGCCGGTACATAGCTGTGCCGCAGCTGCAGGCACAGCGCCGCGCGGTCGATGTCGGCAGCCCATGTCGGATGCGCGCGCAGGGCCTTGAGTTCGGAGCCGAACAGAAACACCGCATCGTCCCCCCGGCCCTGCCAGCCGTAATACAGGGGCTTTTCGCCGACGCGGTCGCGCCCCAGTGTCAGCACGCCCGTCTGGCGGTCCCAGACGGCAAAGGCGAACATGCCGATGGCGCGTTCGACCGTGGCAACGATGCCCCAGGCATCGAAACCGGCAAGCAGCGTTTCGGTGTCGGAGCGGCCACGCCATCCGCACACCCCGGCACTCGCCTCGAGCTCGCGGCGGATGTCCAGGTGGTTATAGATTTCGCCGTTAAAGACCAGCACGAAGCGGCTCGAGCACGAGCGCATCGGCTGTTGGCCGGCTGGTGACAGGTCGATGATCGCCAGGCGCCGGTGCCCCAGGGCGATGCCATGCTCACCATCACACCAGTAGCCGGCATCGTCGGGGCCGCGATGGTCAATCGCGTCGGTCATGCGCCTGAGCCAGCCGATCTGGTCGGTCGCCGGTGCAGCAGCAGCTTCCAGAAAACCAGTGAATCCGCACATTAGCGTTCCCCTTTTGTCATGATGCCTTCGTAAATGCGCTCGAAGCGCTCCCGCACGCAGGCCATCGTGTATTCGGCGCCGATCCGCGCCCTGGCCTGCTGCCCCATCTGCCTGCGATGCGCGGCATCCAGCGCGACCAGGCCCGCCACGCCCTGCGCGAGCGCGTCGGGATTGGCCCGCGGCACCAGCACACCGGTGCCTGCCATCAGCACCGCAACATCGCCGACATCGGTCGCCACGCACGGCAAACCCATCGCCATCGCTTCGCCAACCACGTTGGGAAAGGCCTCGGTGCGCGAGGACAGGCAAAAGATGTCCATGGCAGACAGGCATATGGCAACATCGGTCCGCTCGCCCAGCAAGACGAAGCGCCCGGCATACCCCGTGGCATCGATCCAGCGCATCAGCTCGGTGTTGGCTGCATCCACGTTCTTGCCGATCATCAGAAAGCGCAGCCGTGGGTCGCGGCTGGCAAGCTGGCCGGCGGCCGCGACGAAGTTGGCGTAATCCTTGTCGAGGTTGAAGCGCCCGAGCGTGCCCAGCACGACATGGTCGGCCGCGAAGCCGCAGCGCGCCCGCAGCGCAGCGCGCCCGTCATCGCCCGGGGTCAGCGCCGACAGATCGAAACCATTGCCCACCACCACCATACGGCTGGCATCGTAGCCAAGCAGGGAATGGGAGCGTCGCGCCGCTTCTGCCACGCACACGATGGTGTGCGGCACCCAACGCGACAACACTGCGCACAGGTGGCGCACGAGCGCGGTGCTGCGCGCGGAGCCGCCGTCGACATCGGTCGTGCGAATGCCCCAGATGACATTGCGGTTGCCGGCGAACCGGGCCGCCAGGCCACCGAGAAAATCGGCGTGATAGAGCCAGGTCTGGACGATATCGGGACGCATCGCGCGCATCAGGCGCACCAGTCGTACGAGGTCGATGACGGGCGTACGCCGCACATCAAGCACGACCAACGTGATGTCGGACGCGGCAAAACGCGGGTACATGCCGCCACCGGGGGTGAGGACGATGACCGTATGCCGGTAATCGCTGTCGCGAAACGCCTGGATGAGACGGTACAACGCCATCTCGGCGCCCCCCACCGCCAGGCCGGTGATCACATGCAAGACGTGGCGTGTCATGACTGCCCCCATGCGTCCGATCCAGTGGGTGTTGCCTGGGGTGTTACTTGAGCAAAATCGGCCATGCAATGGCTTTGCATGCCATGGGTGTCGGCCAGGCGCCGGTAGTGCTGCAGCAGCACCTCGAGTTGCGCCAGATTCTCGTCCAGGTTCACGCCAAAATTGTGTGGATGCCACCACAAGTGAAAAATACTGCCCTCGCGCGCTGCCAGCGCCATCCCCTGCTTCAGGCGACGCAGACGCAGTGGCAACAAAGCACGGTGCCGGCGCGACCATGGATAGAGAAATTGACTCCCCGGCACATTCACAAGAGCACCGTGCGAATGTGGGCGCACTGTCCGCTTGCCGCTCAGGGGCAGGCAGGCATCGGCAAAGCGCACCGCGCGACCGGCAACGCCACCGACCACGGCGTCGCCATGGCGGTACAACGGATGCTGCGCATTGCCGCGATACACCTAAATCGCCGACTGCGCCAGGATGGGCAAAAAAGCGGCGACAATCTGGTTGCGTGGCAGTACCGCGCTACGCAAGCTGGCGCCCATGCCGGCCGCCACTGACTGGGCGCATGCCAGATCCGCTGCAAACTGCGCCGGTGATGCACCCGCTTCGTTGCAATAGAAATGGCCATACGTGTGCGTCCCCAATTCTTGCCCCTGCGCCGCCAGAATTTGCTCGACCAGTGACCGCGCAAAGAACAGCTGCGGATAGCTGCGCACGACCTGGTCCATGCCATAGGGCGACAGGGCGCCGCGCGCATAGCCCGGCAACAGCGCCGGACGGGTGGCGCGCCAGTCAGCGTAATTGCGGCACATGATCATGCCGACCGTCGCCCACGTGACCCGCATGCCATAGCGCGCGAACAAGGCCAGCAGCCGGGGCACGGCTTCCCATTCGCCCAGCACATTGCGCCCGTAGGCAGCAATTGTCTGCGTATCGGCGACGCCCCAGAACAGCTCGAAGTCGAGCGAAATGACGAATTTTGCAGAAGCCATGGTTGAATACGAAGAGCACGTCTCAAGCGATGCGGTGTGTGCGTGCAGGTGCACGCGTGATGTGAAATCGGCCGGGCCGGTCGCGTTGTGGCACGCTGCACGGCGTTCCCTTTCAGCGAAAGCGCGCCGTGAGCTGCCCGGGCCAGGCTATCGATGCGCTCACCGTCGCGCGGCCCGGCATGGCACACACCAGCGCGAAGGTGGCCAGCCAGTACGAAGCGGCATCGAGCATCTGGTGCGTGAACAGCGACATGAACGCAAACAGAAATGCCACTGCATAGCGCAATCCCTGATCGCTGAAAAACAGGCTTTTACACAGCATGATAAGCATCCATCCCCATAATAAAATGCCGAAGACGCCATATTCGGCTGCCAAAAGAAGCAGCTGGTTATGCGTGCTTCCCCGGTGCCGCCAAAAATGCGTTGCGCCAGCACCTGCGCCAAATAAAGGGTTTTGGAGAAATAAATCCCAGCCCGCCTGAATCACATCCGCGCGTTCTTCGGAACTATCATCATCGAAGGTAAAGCTGGAGAAGAAGTTGAGCCTTGACAGAATATTGTTCGCTGCGTCTTCGAATTCATCCCTTGACGATATATAACTTTCAAAGCTGCCGATAAAGACGAGAAGCACTCCCAATGCAATACCCAGAGATATGCACGCTGATTTCGGCAATGTTTTCTTATATATAAAGAGCCCCAGCAACACCAACCACGCGACAATGGCGGCACGGGAAAATGTGGTCAGGATGGCGATTCCGGCCAATAAAAACAACGGCATGCGATAGCGGCGCCCGAGGACTGCAAAGCCGAGTACGAGAATATGCAGTATGGCTTCGCCAGCCAGGTTCGGATTGATGAACATTGCTGCTGCCCGGCCGAGAACTGCACCACTCAGATCCACCGGATACAATAATCCGGGGTTGGCAAAATCGACAATGACGGCGCACGGTACGCTGATCATCAGAACAAGCATGATCCGCAAATACGTTCTCGCGGGCGAGATATGGGCGACAAATCCTAGAAACAGGGCAAACAGAATATATTGCGCGCGCGTTGCGATCATGGAGCGCCTGGCTTCGGCGTGCATATCGATGAACGCTGCACCGCCCACATCGGCACTGGCGTGGAATACAGCCAGATGAATCATGTTCAACAAGAATAAGAGCAGCGCCCACAAGGCAAATGGCGACACCAGGTAATTGCCAAGTGCCTGCCACCGCAGGAGCATCAGCGGCACAATGAATGCAAAGATGCCGAAATAAATAAATTTCGGCAGCAAACCTGCATCGAGAACATATAAATAGATCGGCAGGTTGGCGTACATCGCACCGAGCGCCACCGCCATCAACAGCGTGTGATAGCGGACGAAAAACCGGCTGTCATTACGTGGCGGCGGCTGGACCGCACGCCGTTCGAGCAGTCTCGACAGAGTACCGGTGACAGGTTCATGGCGCATCGGCTGTGCCTCCCATAGCCGTACTGAGATTGCCTGCATGGCTGGCTGTGTGGCTGCCTGTATGGCTGCCTGTATGGCTGGCTGTGTGGCTGCCTGTATGGCTGGCTGTGTGGGTGCCTTCGCCGGCCTGCGCCTGACTGCCGCACAGATCCAGGAACAGCGTTTCCCACATCTGCCCGATCTTCTCGATCGAAAAGCGCTCCCTCGCCTGCGCTGCATGGGCCGCCAACTGGCCGCGCAATATGGCGTCGCCCATCACACGCCCCAACGCGTCGGCCAGCGCTGCACTATCGTTCGGCGGTACCAGGAGCCCGTCGATGCCATGCCGGACGATATCGCGCGGCCCGGTATCACAATCGACGCTGACCGCAGGTACGCCGTGCGCCATGGCCTCGGCCAGAACGTTGGGAAAACCTTCGGACAGCGAGGTCAGCGCAAACAGATCAGCCTGGCCATACCACTGCGCGATATTGCCGGCCACGCCGGGCATGGCCACACGCTGCGCCAGCCCCAGGCGACTGATTGTCGCTGCCAGGCGGGCACGCTCGGGGCCCTCGCCGAGAATGACCAGATCCCAGTCGGGGAACACGCCTGCCAGGCGCTGGAAGGCGCGAATCAGGGCGTCGAAATTTTTCACGGGTTCGAGGCGACCCACGGCAAGCAGGCGTTTGCGCTGTGCATGGCACAGCTTGGCCAGACTGCGCCTCGGCGGATTATCCGGGAGCGGCCAGGCGATGGCATTGGGAATGACGACAACGCGCGACGCCGAGGTACGCGTTTCGATCCAGTGCGCGCACTCGCCAGTCAATGCCACCATCGCCGACAGCCGGCAGTACTGGGTGCGGCGCAGGCCGTGCCAGAGGCGACCGATCGGCGCATGTGGCGGGTAGCACCGCTCCGAACCGATTGTGCATAGTCCCGGCAACGACCGGCTGGCAAGGGCCAGCAGCACATTTGGCGTGCTCATCATCGCAAGCGCAACGTGCGGGCGCAGACTGCGTAACAGGCGCCGCAGCGCCACCACGCGCCGCACGTTTTGCCACAGGCCATGGAGCGCATGGCGACTGGCCCCGGCCAGATGCAGCGATATACGCATGATCCGGCGGTCAAGCGGGTAAAAATCGGCACTGACCGGCGACAGCGTGACAATGGTCACCTCACGGCCCTGGCCTGCCCAAAAATTGGCCAGGGTGCAAGCGGCGCGCTCGGCGCCGCCCGCGGCCAGGCTATGCATGAGCAAAAGAATTTTCATTCGATGCGCTCCATCGCTCACGCACATGGCGCAGGGCACTGCGGTGACGGCCGGCGCCGGAGCACCAGCCAGAAAAACGACGCGTTCAGACCGTACACCACCATCGCCGCCAACGCGATGCCGTTGACGCCAAAACGCGGCACCAGCAACAGGTTGCCGATCACCTTGCCGCCACAGCCGATAACGCCGGACCAGAAAATCAGACCATGGCGGCGCTGGCTGAGCGCATAACTCACCAGCACCATCGCCGAAAAATAGAAGGGCAACTGCGGCAAGCCGTAGCGCAGCACCTCGGTGACCCGCGCTGTGTCCGAGGCATCGAATTGGCCCCGCTCGAACAGGACCCGTATCGCCCACGGCGCGCTCTGATAGCTCAGCAGCATCACGACGACCCCGCCCGCGAACATCAGGCGCGCCCACGACACGGCGACACGGTAGACGTCCCCGGTCGCGTCGGCGCCGGCCTGCGAAAACACCGGCAGCGTCGCGCGTGAGACGGCGATGGCAGCCAGGCCAAGAATCAGCGACAGCAGGCGGTTCGCGTAGCCCAGCATGGCAAGTGCCCCTGTGCCGAGGCCGACAGCATAGAACTGGTCGATGATCACGGTGAAGCTCATGAAGGCCTGGCCGGCGAGCATGATGCCGAAGCCTTGCCAGAACCATTGCCAGTGAGCAGAGTTTCTGGTGAAGACGGGCGCGGCGAGTTCATGGCGCACCGTCACGGGTACCAGCAGCGTGAGCAGGTGAACGACGCAGCCGGCAAGCGTGCCCCACACCAGCGGGCCGATACCGCCGCTGGTGAACGTCAGAACCGCTGCCGCAATCAACAGCGTCGGCACGCATTCGAGCAGCGTGCCCACGTGGCGCTGCGCCGCCAGGAGCCACGCCGACAGCAGCGCGACCAGCAGGCCGAGCGGCAGCATCATGAGCATGCCGGGAAGCGCCGTCGCGGCAAGCTGCGCCGAATGCGCCGGCAAGCCACTCCGGTCGAACCGCAACATGGCGCCGATGCCCAGCCCGCCCAGCAGCGCCAGCGCCATGCCGAGCATGAGTGTGAAGCCGGCCAGTTCAGCGCGAAAGCGCGGGATTGCCTGCGGATCGGATACGCGCATGCGCGCCACCAGGGGCACCAGCACCGCCGTCAGTACGCTGGCCCAGATGCCGAGCGGCCAGGACACCAGGTTATACACAAACTGGTAAGCATCGACCTCAGCCGAGAGGCCGTAGCGGTAGGCGACGACCATTTCCTTCAACGCGCTCATCAGCTTACCGAGCAAGGTGAACAGCGCAACGGTCAGCATCCCCCGAAAAATCGCGAGATGTTGCGGATCGGCGATGCGGCACCGTGTACCGAGCATATTGAGCAGGCTCACTTGCGCCTCTCGCCGCGGCCATGCGGCATCGTCAGCGCAGGCTGGACATGCTTAACCGGCGTGAGCATGGTTCACACCTGCGCTTGCGGCAGCATCCGCGATGCTATCGAAGGTGATATCGGAGGCGCCCGCCGAGGTGACACCAGCGGTGACACGAGTGGTGAGATCTGCGCTGACACCAGCACTGGCAGTGACGCCGTCAGCCGCGCCTTCAGTAACGCCTTCAGAAGCACCTTCAGAAGTACCTTCAGTACCGCCCTCAATAACGCCGTCAACAACGTCCGCGCCCGGTGCCAGATTGTGAAGGTGTTCGAGATACCACGGCACAGCCGCCTCGAGGCCGGCATTGATGCGGTACGCCGGCGCGTACCCAAGTTCGCGCATGGCCTTGCTGACGTCTGCCTGCGAATGGTGCACGTCGCCAGCGCGGAACGCGGTGTAAAGCGGCGCCATGATTGCGGTCACGCCGTGCGTACCGAGAATGGTTTTGAGACACGCGAACAGCTGGTTCAGTGTCGTCGCATCGTTCACGGCCACGTTGTAGACCGCACTGCCGGCAGCGACCGGTGCCATCGCGGCCAGCAGGTTGGCTTGCACCGCATTGTCGACATAGCAGAAATCCCGGCTCGTGCTGCCGTCGCCATGGATCTGCACCTGGCGACCTGCCATCATCGCCGCGATCCACCTGGGAATCACGGCGGCATAGGCGCCATCGGGGTCCTGCCGCTTGCCGAACACGTTGAAGTAGCGCAGACCCACGGTGCGCAACCCGTAGCAACGGAAAAACACGTCTGCATACAGTTCGTTGACGTACTTTGTCAGCGCATAGGGCGACAGTGGCTTGCCGATGCGCTCTTCTACCTTGGGCAGGCCGGGGTGGTCACCATAGGTCGAACTGGACGCCGCATACACGAACGACGTGATCTGCGCATCGCGCGCAGCGACCAGCAATTGAAGAAAGCCGTTGATATTGGTGTCATTGGTGGCAACCGGATCTGCTATCGAGCGCGGCACCGAGCCCAGTGCGGCCTGGTGCAGGATCTTGTCGACGCCGGCGACGGCATGCCGGCACATGTACGGATCGCGAATATCGCCCTGCATGAACGTGAAGCGCTGCCACTGACTGGCGGTCACGAGACTGCGCACTTGATCCAGGTTACGCTGAAAGCCAGTCGACAGATTGTCGAGACCAACGACGGTCTGATCGAGCTTCAACAGCGTTTCAAGCAGATTGGAACCGATAAAGCCCGCACAGCCGGTGATCAGCCACCGCCGGGGATGCGCGCGCAGCGCCGTCTGGATCGTGTCGTAGTTGTGCATGACCTGTTCCTGTCAGAGTGGCAAATCGGATGAATGTGCTCGTTGCATGGCAGGCGCAGCGGTCAGATCGCCCTGCTCCTGGGCTGAGGCCGCAAACCAAGAATGACGGCGGGGTGGCGACAGCGCCCCCAGTGGCCACGCACCAGGCGCATGTAGACCGCCACGTAGATCACCATCTGAGCCAGGACCAGTGCCACGGCGGCCGGCACGGTATCGCCGACCAGCACGGCGGTGATTGTTGCGGCGCCGAGCCATGCGGTAACGAAGCAGGCTACGCCGGCATTGCGGCCCCATGCGTAGCGGGCTATGCGGATCCGGTTGCAGGCAACGCGGCGGTAAAACAGCGAATGCAGATGCAGGCGGTCTGGCGCGCCGACCAAGGCGCTGCGCAAGAACTTTCGGCGGTAGATGCTGAACAGGACTTCGATCACCGGGTACGCGTAGATCGCGAGAATCTGCCAGGCATTGATACCGGGATTGCGCACAATCGTCAGTACCGCGACTTCGGCTGCCCAGAAGCCGATGAAGTACGCGCCGCCATCGCCCATGAACAGACGGCCGGTGGGGTAATTGAAAAGCAGGAAGCCGATGGTTGCGCCCATCCCGGCAAGAGCCAGCTGCGTGACCAGGATATCCCCACCTTGCCATGCCAGAAAACCTGTGCCAGCAAGAATGACAACGACCGTGCCGCCGGCGACACCGTGAAAGCCATCGACAATATTGATGGCATTGGACACGCCGGCCACTGCAAACGCCGTAATGCCAAGCGAGATCGGTAGCCAGTGCAGAACGCCGTCAAGCGCCCAGATATCCAGACGGGGCAGATGCGCTTCCACCAGAAAGGCGGCAAGAACGGCGCTGGTGAGGATCGCGCACAGGCGGACGCGGACTGACACTTGCTTGGTCAGGTCTTCGATGATGCCGGCCAAAAACGCCGGCATCGCTGCCAGCAGCAGCAGCAGGATGCGTGTGTTTGTCTCGATTTGCTGCGCTGGCGGATAGCCGAACAGACTGCCGCATGACGGGACTGCCAGCACACCCACCACCATGGCCACGCCGCCAGTGCGTGAAACCAGGGTCTTGTGAACTTTCTGGACACCATTGACATCGATATCGAATGAAAACTTGCCATGCCAACGTTCGGTCAGAATATTGAGCATACAAATGACTAAGCTGACCAATAATGCCACGACAAATGTTTCGACCAGCGGGAATAACAATGCTGATAGAAACATGGATTCAAGACCATTGAATGTTTCTTTCATCGCCATTATGCCCTCCGTTCATCGCCGAAAATAATCGGTATTCACGCGCGTGGCGCGCCCTGTCGTTGCCATCGGCATTCTCGACATTGGTGCACACCGTCTCGATACAGGCTTTTACTTTAGCAAAAAAGAGAAATGGAAAACGTTGAAAAAATCGATGCATCAATCGCCGGCCATGCTCTTCAGATGCATTTTTATGATTGGTTTCTTTCACGATTCATCCTCAAGTAAATAGCAGAATTTATTTACCAAGGAGTGGCGATCGACGCGCGATGTGCGCCTGGAATTATCGGGATGGTATCGGCGGATGGGATCGTACGCATCACATTGACGAGTTGCAGTGGCGCGTTGCACGCCATCTAACCGCGAGTGCGACTGCAGCGCGGTACTTGCGCCGCAAACACCGGCAGACCAGCTCACCCCTGCGTGGTCGTCGCCGGTGCCTCGCCCCGTGCAGTGTTGCCTTCCATGCTGCGTTGCGCCGCCGCAGGTGCCGCGTCCCCCTGCCCCGCGCCGGGCGCCGCTTCCCCTTGCCCAGCAGTGGGCGACACGGGCGACGCGGCGCTTTGCTGTTCATCGTTGTCGTCGGCCAGTGGCGCCTGCGTACCAATGGCGAGGCGCCGCACACCCCACGCTGCGCCACCACGGTGCTTGCGCCGCACGAGCGAATTTTTCAGTACCGAAGCGACGAGACCACTGACCACGCCCAGCAGACACGCCAGCACGACCATGACCGGCAAGGCCAGCGTGACCGACTGCAGCGGGGTCTGGGCCCGGTCGACCAGGCGCACGTTGATGTGATTCGACAGCATCAACGCATCCAGCTTGTGGCGCATATTGAGCAGCTCGAAACTCATCTGGCTGTGCGCCAGCTTGTCGCGGTTGACCGCCAGGATCTCTTGCTGGGCCGCTGCAAAGCCCTTGCGCCGGGTCTCGATGTCAGCCAGGTCACGGCGAACCGAGGCGATGTGCCGCGTGACCACCAGCATATCGGGGTGCCGGTCACCGAAGCGGCTCGACAACGCGATTTTCTGCTGCTCTTTTGCTGTGAGTTCTGCCTGCAACACGAGCGATTGCTGGGCCAGGATACGTGCGTCCTCGCTCAGGTCAGAGGCACCATGCTTGCGCAGGAGTTCGTTGAGCCTGACATCGAGCTCACCGATGCGGCGTTGCGCCTGCGCGACTTGCTGGTCGTAGAACACCAGCTGGTTCTTCACCTCGTCGGTCTTCTGGGCGGTCTGCTGCTGGATATACTGGTCGGCAATTTCATTGAGGATCCGGCTGACCAGCTCGGGATTGCCACCCTGCAACGACACGCCGATCACATTCGATAGCCGGCCCTTTTCGGCAATTGCCAACGACCGTTGCAACCTGTCCACTGCCTGCCCTTCGCGGCTGCGGTGCAGCGTGAACGCCGCGCCCGGTCTGGCATGGATGGACGTGACCAGGATGTCCAGCGGCCCGGACAGGGTACTGGCGCGCAGTTGCTGACCGACTTTGCCGTGCAACCGTATGCCGGCCTCTGGCTGGCTGAGCGTATAGGCATCATGGCCGCTGACGACCAGCCTGAATGGCTGGCCCAGCAGCGCATCAGGCACCTTGAAGATGTCCACCCTTGCCTGTTCGTTTCCCCAGACATAGCCGCCGAGACCGAACAGCCCGGGATCGGACAAGCCCGGATTGCTGCGGGCAATGAATGCGCCAACGACGGGAAACAGGGTCGGCTCGACAGCGATATCGAGGTGAAGCGCATTCACCACCCGCGCCAGGACGGAGCGTGAACGCAGGATTTCGATTTCGGTGATGGCCGGGGTTTCCGTCTGCAGGTCGGCCGACGGGGGCGCGTGGCGCGTGATCTGGATCAGGATGTTTGATTCATACACCGGTTTGACACCCAATGCGACGGCGATGGCGAGGATGGTGATTGCACAGGCTACGCCCACGATCAGCCAGCCGTTGCGCAGCACATGCCTGATCCCGAACAGCGCTTCGGGCGCTTCAACGTCTCTGCCACGGCGCGACAGCGGCATGGACATTGGTTGCAGGGCGCGTTTCATGACCGCCCCATGCCGGTCTGGAGGCAGCGTGCGCTGCAGACATGCAAGGCGTCGGCAAACTGCCTGGCCACTGACCCTGCCGTTACCGATTGTGCATACATCAGGTACAGGCGCGTGTGGTGATGGCGCCCGGCCGCTACCGGCAACGCGCACAGGTGCCGGGCGTCGAGCGCGTGTTGCACCTGGAACCTGGGTAGCCACGCATACCCCACACCCTGTCGCAAGATGCCGATGGCCCGGTCTGGATGACAGACACGCCAGGAACCCGGATGCGACGCCGATCCTGCCGGGCTGGCAACGCCATCGTGCTGTGCCGGGGCGATGATGATCTGGGAATGCGCGTCGAGCTCATCGTGCGTGATGGTGCGCTTGCCTGAACACAGCGGATGGGCAGGATGTGCCACGGCGATGTGCTCGACCTCGAACAGGAAACTGGCAGCAAAGCCCGGCACCGCCTGCGCGGCAATGGCGATATCGACCTCGCCCCCATGCAACGCGCGCCGGGCGCCGTCGGGCGTGACTTCGCTGATGCTCAGGCGCATGTCGTGCAGCGACGGCGAGCATTGCTGCACTGCCTGGATCAGCAGGTCGGACGGAAAGCCGGGGTCGATTGCCACGCGAACGTCAGGGCCCCAGCCCTGGCGCAAATTGTCGGCCAGCGACTCGAGCGCATTGGCATGCTTGAGCAACTCGCGTGACCTTTCCAGCAGCCACAGACCTTCGGCGGTGATCTGCGCCTTGCGGCCTTTCAGTTCGAGCAGAGGGATGCCGAGTTGTTCCTGCAGCTTGGCAACGGCGTGGCTGACAGTCGACTGGGTCACATGCAAACAATCGGCGGCGCCATCAAAACCATCGCAATCAATTACCGCATGAAACATTTTCCATTGCTTGAGACTGATACGCGGCATTCTGGTGATGGACGGCGTGACCGTGCCGGCTTTCGCGGCAGCGGCAATATGAATGACCTGGGATATACCCGGCGCACTATCCAATGTTTCGACCAGTTTCATGGCGTACCTCACCTACATTATCCGTGCAGATATTTAATTGAGAAAATCTTTTAAAAATCCTGCGCACACGCGCAATACCATTGCATGGTATGCAAGATATCCAGGCCGGATTCTGCGTACCATCAATGCTGTGGAGCGATTGGAAAATGAATGAAGAAATCAGCGCTGGCTGAATTGCACAGCAGGCATTGCGCCTGCCAATATAGATAAGAATAAATTCCCTATTAAATATTGTGCGTAAAATATTTTAATAGGGAATTAGCTTGGGAGGTGGCGACCTAAGGCAGCCGCCTCCCATCAACCACCCGGTATCAAGCCCCGGCCAGCACCGACAAATCCAGCACGGCCAGGCCACCCAGGTCCTGCTCGGTATTGCCGGCAAACGCAGCGCGGCTGGCAGTGCCGTTTTTCAGGTACTTCTGCACGACCGCCTTCACCTGCGCCTGAGTACAGCCGAGCACGCCCTGGCGGAAACGCTCGCGCGTGGCCATGTCGGTGCCGCGCCGGAACATGCGCCAGCCCAGGCGCACCGCATCCCACGGTGCTTCCGGCTTGTCGAGCTTCTTGATCACGCCGATGATGGCTTCCTCGACCTGCTCGTCGCTGTAATCGGTCGCCAGGATGGTATCGATCGCCGCGTCGAAATCGCGGTAGGTGGCCGCCAGGCGCGGGTCGCGGAACGAGGCCATCGAAAACACGCCCGAATCGCCCGCATACGATGCGCTGCCGCCGTACGCGCCGCCCGCTTCGCGCAGCGCCGTGTGCAGCACCTGGTTGGTGAACAGCTCGGCAGCCACGCTCAGGGCGCCGGCATCGTCGTCGTGCGACATCGGCACTGCCCAGGCGATATTGCAGTGATTGACCTGGCCTGCCGCGTGCAGCGCGACATTCGCCGGGGCTTGTGGCGCGGCTTCTGCAGCCTCGCCAGGCGCCGCAGTTGCACCCGTGGTGGCGCCGGACGTTGGCCACGCCGCCGCCAGCAGGCGCGCCAGGTCATGGCCATCGTCGCCACTGCCGGCGCACAGGATGCTCGGGCGCTGCGCCACGATGGCGGCGTGGATGCGCGCCAGTTCGGCCGCGACCTGCGCCACGCCTTCCGGCGTTGCGGCCAGGGTTTTGAGGCGGGCGTTGAATGCCAGCGCCGTCGGTCCGGCAATGGCATCCTGGAAGCGCCGCACCTGCGCCAGCGGCGCGCTCACGGCCATGGACGCGTAATGGCTGCCTGCCTGCGCCAGGTCGTCCAGCGTGTTTTCCACCTTGCGCTCGAGCAGATAACGCAGGCGGACGGCCTCGTCGAAGCGTGGCCGCGCCATGTAGGCGTCGAGCACCGCAACAATGTTGGCATGCTCTTCGCGCAGCGCGTTGGCCGATACCGTCAGGTCGATGCGCAGCGCGCCGTCCGGCAGCTGGAACGGCTGCAGGTCGAAGCCGAACGACGGCACCATGCGCTGACGCCAGGCGCCGGCATCGGCGTAGTCCTGCCCCTCCAGACCCAGGTCGTCGCGCAGTTGCGTGTACAGCGCCAGCCATGGCCAGTCGGCGGCCGGAATGGCCGACACGTCATACACGATGCTGGCCGACGAAATGCCGTTCGAACCGATGCTGAACGCGTGGATGTCGTTCGCGGTCGGTGCAAACGCGGGCAAGGCGCGCGGCTGCGTGCTCACGTCGCCGGGCCGGATGCGCGGCAGCACCTGCGAATCGAAGGCCGTTTTCTGGTGCGCTTCGAGGGCCACCGTATCGGCCGCGATGCGCGCGCGGTCGGCGTCGGTCAGCTGGGCCGAGGCCTGCGCCAGGCGCGCGCTTTCCACGGCGTCACGGTCAGAAAAATAGGCGGCGTCCGGCACGATGGTCGAGACCAGGCGGCCAGGCGACGTCAACAGGTTGCGCACGAGCGATTTGAAGTAGGCGGGATCGGCGATATCGCTTTCCATCGCCTGCAGGATCGCATCGCTGTCGAAGGCGGTGACGACGTCGCCGTCGCGCATCGCGACCGGCAGCGCGGTCAAGAGGCGCTCGAGCACATTCGGCATGCTGCCACTGCGGGTGTTGCGCTGCTGGTACTTGAGGTCGCGCAGCGCAGCCTGCAGCGTGGCGTGCTCCACGCCCTGCTCGGCCACCTGCTCCAGCGTGGCCCAGATCAGCGCTTCGGCCATGGGTGCCTGGGCCTCGGTGAGGCCTTCCATGCCGACGTGGAACAACATCTGGCGGGCGCTGTCGTCATGGCCATTGAAGCCCGACGGCCGGCCGTAACCCGCCGTCTCCATCGCCTTCATCAGCGGTGCCGCGGCGTCGCCCAGCAGGCCAGCCGACAGCAGGCTCGCTTCAAACGCCACTTTCGGGATCGCCGACTCGCCCATCAGCCACGTCATTTGCAGCCCGAATTCGTTGTCGCGGCCCTGCTGCGACGGGATGCGCACAGTATTGCGCTGTGGCGCCGCGAAGGCGCTGGCCAGTTGCGGGACGCGGCGCGTTGATGCATCGATCTGGCGCGCCAGCACGCGCTCGGCAATGCGAGCCTGCACCGCAGCAGCGGGCAATGGCCCGGCCGTCATGAAGACCGCCTGTGACGGATGGTAATGGCTGGCGTGGAAGTCCTTGAGCATCTGGTGCGTGAGCTCGGGAATGGCCAGCGGATCGCCGCCCGAATCGACTTCGTAGGTGGTGCCGCTGAGGATGGTCGAGGTCAGGCCCTTGTACAGCGCGTGACCCGGGTCGGCGAACGCGCCCTTCATTTCATTGAAGACCACGCCCTGGTAACCGAGCACGCCATCGGTGAGCGTGTAGCGCCAGCCCTCTTGCAGGAAGTTCAGGTAATCGAGCTTCGGGAAGAAGGCGGCGTCGAGGTACACGTCGAGCAGATTGTAGAAATCGTTTTCGTCGGTGCTGACGAACGGATACACGGTGCGGTCGGCATAGGTGAACGCATTCATGAAGGTCGCGGTGGAGCGGCGCAGCATGGCGAAGAACGGATCGCGTACCGGATAGCGCTGCGAGCCGCACAGCGCCAGGTGTTCGAGGATGTGCGCGCGGCCATCGCTGGCGTCGGGCACGGTGGGGAAGCCCACCAGGAACGCCATGTCGGCGCCGCTGGTGGTCAGGTGGATGTGGCGCGCGCCGGACGCCGGCGCGACATACTCTTCCATCGTGGCCTGGAGTGCAGGAATGGCGTGACTGCGGAGGTGCTCGAAATGACTCATGTACGGTTCTTTCAGAATATGGCAATGGTCGTGGTGGGCCATGAAGACGTTCGACGACGGCATGACGACCACGATGCCCTGAAATTCTACCCCGTGCCGGGCACACGCGTCGGCGCCACCCGAACCTTCGCCACGAACCCATCAATATATTAAAAGATATTTTGTTTTTCTGTATAGTGTGATTCAATGGGTGCCAGATGAAAGCGATACCATGAACCCCCATCCAGAACCATTCAACCTGCTTGAGATGCAAGCTGCCGCCGTGCGCGCCTGCGCATTGCTCAAGACGCTGGCGAACCCGGACCGGCTCCTGCTGCTGTGCCAGCTGACGCAGGCCGAATACTGCGTCAGCGAATTGGCAGCGGCGTCCGGCATTGCCCAGCCCACCCTTTCACAACAGCTGGGTGTGCTGCGCGAAGAGCGCCTGGTCACGACCCGGCGCGACGGCAAGCAGATCTATTACAGCCTGGCCAGCGACGCCGCCAGCGCCGTGCTGCAGGTCCTGTACCAGCAATTCTGTGCACAACCGGCGGGAGACAGCAATGACCGTGAACTGGACTGACTTCACGCCCTGGGCCGCGCTGGGCGGTGGCCTGCTGATCGGCCTCGCGGCCGCCATGTTCGTGCTGTTCAATGGCCGCATCGCCGGCATCAGCGGCATTCTCGGCGGACTGCTGCGGCCGGCCCCGGGCGAGCTTGGCTGGCGCATTGCGTTTCTGCTCGGCCTGCTCGCGGCGCCACTCGTCTACACGCTGGCCGCCCCGTTGCCCGCCATGCGCATCGACGCCGGCACGGGCACCCTGATTGCCGCCGGCCTGCTGGTCGGCATCGGCACCCGCTACGGCGCCGGCTGTACCAGCGGCCATGGCGTGTGCGGGCTGGCGCGCGGTTCGGCCCGTTCATTGGCGGCCACGCTGGCCTTCATGGGCGCGGGCTTTGCCACCGTGTTCATTGTTCGCCACCTGCTGGCTTGAGGAGAACCGCATGCGCATCCTGATGGCATTGATTACCGGCCTCGTGTTCGGCATCGGCCTGATCGTGGCCGGCATGACCAATCCGGCCAAGGTCCTGGGCTTTCTCGACCTGGCCGGCCGCTGGGATCCGTCGCTGGCGCTCGTGATGGCCGGCGCGATCCTGGTGGCATTGCCGGCGTTCCGGGTCGCTGCCAGACGCCGGCAATCGCTGCTGGGCGAGCCCATGCGCCTGCCGACCGCCACCCGGATCGACCGCCGGCTGGTGCTGGGCAGCCTCGCCTTCGGGGCCGGTTGGGGACTGGCCGGCTTCTGTCCCGGCCCGGCGCTGGCTTCGCTCACGACGGGCGCGATGCAGCCGCTCATTTTTTGCGCCGCCATGCTGGCGGGCATGGGCATCTTCGAACTGCTCGAACGACGCAGATCCTGATCCACCGATCACAGGAGGCACCATGATTTTCAAGCAACTTTTCGAACCGCTGTCGAGCACCTATACCTATTTGCTGGGTGATCCGCAGACCGGCCAGGCGATCCTGATTGACCCGGTGATCGTCAGCATGGAGCGCGATCTTGGCGTCCTGCACGATCTGGGGCTGACCCTGGCCTACACGCTCGACACCCATATCCATGCCGACCACATCACTGCGGCGCTGGCATTGCGCAACGCCACCGGCAGCAAGATCGCCGCGCCCGCGTTCGACTGCCTGCCCTGCGCCAATGTGGCGATCGAGGAAGGCCGCCCGTTCGAGGTGGGCGGCATATCCCTGCAGCCGCTGCATACGCCCGGCCATACCGATGGCCACTTTTCGTATGTTCTGGGCGAACGGGTATTTACCGGCGACGCATTGCTGATCGACGGCTGCGGCCGCACGGATTTCCAGAACGGGGATGCCGATGCGCTGTATCGCAGCGTGACCGAAAAACTGTTTGCGCTGCCAGATGACACGCTGGTCTATCCAGCGCACGACTACCAGGCGCGCCGCGTTTCCTCGATCGCCCAGGAAAAACAGCGCAATGCCCGACTGGGTGCCGGCAAGACGCTGGAGGCGTTTCGCTCGATCATGGCCGAGCTTGCGCTGCCCTACCCGACCTTCATCGACTATGCCGTGCCGGGCAACCGGGCGTGCGGCGTGTGTCCGGCGGATCTGCCCGAACACCTCGCCCAGTATTGCCGGCAAATGGGCGTCAGTCTGCAGGGTTAATGCCTACGCGCCCCAGAGGGCCGGGCCACGCTGCAATCGTGCTGGTGGCAGCATCCATCGCATTCGTCTTATCATATGCCTCGCTACGGCCGCCCAAGCAAGCCGGCCGGCACCTTCTTCGTCAACCAAAAGGAATTCCATGTCCGAAACACTCACTGTCTCCACCGCCGAACGCGGTTTCGATTGCTACGTGGCCCGTCCCGACGTCGTCGGCACCTACCCGGTCATCATCGTGCTGCAGGAAATCTTCGGCGTGAACGCCGGCATCCGCAGCATCGCCGACAACTACGCCGCCAAAGGCTATATCGCCGTCGCCCCCGACCTGTTCTGGCGCGAAGAGCCGGGCGTGGATCTGTCGGAAGCGAATGAAGCCGACGTCGCGCGCGCGTTCGCCCTGTACAAGAGCTACGATTTCGACCACGGCGTGCAGGACATCGCCGCCACCATCAGCGCAGCGCGCACGATGGAAGGCAGCAACGGCAAGGTCGGCGTGACCGGCTACTGCCTGGGCGGCCTGATGACCTACCTGAGCGCGGCGCGTACCGATGGCGATGCGTTCGCAGCCTACTACGGCGGCGGCACCGACAACTACCTGTCCGAAGCAAAGAACATCGGCGCGCCGTTCCTGTACCACCTGGCTGGCGCCGACGAATACATCGGCCCGGACGCGCAGGAAAAGATCAAGGCAGCGTTTGCCGACAGCAACGATGCAGAAATCCATGTCTACCCTGGTTGCGACCACGCATTTGCCCGTCCGGGCGGCGGTCACTACGACCATGACGCGGCCACGCTGGCCAACAGCCGCACCGACGAGTTCTTCGCCCGTACGCTGCGCTGATCCGGCGCCTGGCGCCATGTTCGTCTGCCGGCGCCAGGCCGGCAGACGATGGATGTGGAAATTTCCGGCCGACATGAACCGGATGCAGACAATTGACTAGTTCAATCAGAAGTCGGCCGATTCGTATCAGCTATTGCCGTTGCTCGAAAGCACGAACCGATAATCGTCTTGTGTTTCTTGCTGGCGTGAGACGTGTTCGATCACGAATCCACACCGTTGAAGCACTTTTGCCGAACCAATATTTTCAGCATATACATTGGCGACCAGCCGAGTCAGGTTCCAACGTGACCGTGCCTCCTGGATCAACCGCCTGACCGCGAGCGTTGCCAGTCCTTGCCCACAAGCGCGCTCGGCAATCCGATACCCGACTTCTGCAGATCTTTCCGCTATAGCGATATCTTTCAAGTTCGCTCGACCAACTATTTGGCCGTCAGAATCTTCGATGACAAGCGGATGCCATGTTCCGTCAGCAAGGCCAGATAAATACGAGGCGATATGCTCGGTAACGCCTTCGAATGAGTAAAAATCGGCGCTGCGGGCGTCAATATGCCGCTCGAACCATTGGCGATTTTCCAATTCAAATTTCAGCAACTGTTCAGCGTCACTACTTTGCAGAGTACGGATCTTCAAAGGCCTCATAGCATCATTTACGCTCCAATGAAAAAAAGCCGGGGTCAGGTCTGACATTTGGACACAGCCTCAGCTCTTGCGCCAATCAGTGCTGACAGATCGGGGAGAAAGAAAGTCATCGCATAAAGACAGCTGATTTCTCATCGCCTGAGACCATGCAGTTCAAATATTTGCCGAAATCCGCCGTTCGTATAAAACACATCCTTGCCGACAAGCGCATTGAGAACGCGCGGGGCATCTGGTGAAATCAGGAGTCTGGCCTGTGCATCCGTCGGTTTGGTATAGATATTTGTGGACGCAGCCCGCCATTTTTGCAGCTCGCGGATCAGATCCGCCTTGTGCGATGCATCGACCTGGCGATTTGCCATTTTGAGGATGGTTGTAAGCCACGTCCAGGGCTCCCGTCGTGCCAGTGAAAGAGCAAGTGTGTGGTCAGATTTTTCTTCTGCCAGGGTGACCGCTTCGTCCAAAGGGATGTATGCGCCAAAGTCTTCGATTAACACCAGAGCCAGTTGCCGAACCCTGGCAAATTGGCTGGCCAGCGCAAATCGCAAAATGTCGTCACATGCATCGGGAGCCAGACGCGCCCATGACATGACAGCAGTTGCCTGCGTCCGGGCGTGCGGCATGGCGGCGAACCGTTTGACCAGCGCGACATGCTCGCGCGTGCCGCATGCAGCCAGCGAGGACAGGCAAATACGCGTCCTGCGCGTCGTCAGAACGGCATGCGCAAGGCGGTCGGCATAAAACTGGGCAACCGGATAGCCTTTCTCTTTCAAGTGCCACATCGCGACGCTGCGTACCGAACTTTGCGGATCCAACAGGGCCTGCTCGGCGAAAGCGTCGGCCTGTTCGCCAGCAGAATGCAAGGACTCGCGCAGGGCGGCCGTGCGAACTGCGCCGAACGGACTTGCCAACCCAATGTTTGCCAGGGTTCCCAGCTCGTTTGCTTTTAGTCCGGCGACCAAACGCCAAGCCGCAAGCGACGTGACGAAGTCGGCCCCAGTCTCGAGCACGCGCTGCGCCAGCTGGCCTGCGTCAAGCAGAGAATTCGTGCTGACAATATTGAAGCACGAGCGCGCCACGTCGCCAGTCCCCGTTACGGCCTCGGCAACCAGGGCATCGGCTCCCACGACATCGACCACCATGGCGTAGTACTGTTCAATCCAGGCGACATGATTCTCGCGCTTTGCGAGTCGCAACCGATCAATGACAGGCAACGTTTTCAGGATGGCGGCTGGCGGGAGAACCGGCACCAGCGCCAGGAGAGCCGTACGCGCAGCTTGACGCACTTGGGGAACCCAGTCGTTCAGTCGCTCCAGGATTGCCTCGAGCAGCTCCGGCGAGCGAAGCTCGGCCGCACGAACCAGCACGTCCTCCCGCTTGAATCCGTAGTAGTCACGCGATAAATCAACCAATTGAGGAATCGATGCTGTTTTCACCTCCTCGTGCATCGTTGCTACTGTTGGCGGACGCGGACCAAAAAGGAAGCGTAATAGTTTTTTCATATTGCCTGCGTAGAATTTGGGCCGTTAAATTTTTATGAGGTCAGCCCGGTAGATTCCAAGTCGTCCGCGCGTTACGTTGCTCTTCCCAACCAGTTGTGACCCAGCGGTAGAGTACCTTACAGGTAACACGAACGAGCTTATTTTACGATCAATTCCTCCTTCCGCCACCGTCACCACAAGCGCGCGTCAAGAGCCCCCATGCGTGCGGCATGCCCAAAAAATTCATGCTGTAATGACAGCGCGTGCCGGTCAGCACGCTCCACCAGCGTCCACGGCTACTGCACGGAGTCAACATGATCGAATCGGTCGGCACACCCACCCTTTATCTCTCCTTCACCGCGTTCGTCGTCGTCATGCTGGCCATCGATTTCTTTGGCCTCAGAACGTCGGGCGACCATAAGGTCGGCACCAAAGAAGCGGCCATCTGGTCACTGATCTGGATCTCGGTGGCGCTGGCCTTTGGCGCCTGGTTCTACTGGTATCTCGAAGGCATTGCCGGCCCGGTCGTGGCCAAGGCCAAATCCCTTGAATACCTCACCGGCTACCTGATCGAAAAGTCGCTGGCGGTCGACAATGTGTTCGTCTGGATCACCCTGTTCGGCTTTTTCGGCGTGCCGCCGCAATACCAGAAGCGCGTGCTGCTGTATGGCGTGCTGGGCGCGATCGTGCTGCGCGCGATCCTGATTTATCTGGGCGCGATTCTGCTGGCCCAGTTCCACTGGATCCTGTATGTGTTCGGGCTGTTCCTGCTCTACACCGGTATCCAGATGCTGATCTCGGCCGACAGCGAACCCGACCTGGCGGACAACAAGGTGCTGAAATGGCTGCGCGGGCACATGCGGATCACCGACGAATACCATGGCGAAAAGTTCTTCATCACGCGCGACGGCCTGCGCTTTGCCACGCCGATGTTCGTGGTGCTGATCATGGTCGAAATCACGGACGTGATCTTCGCGGTCGATTCGATTCCGGCAATCTTCGCCGTCACGAGCGATCCGTTCATCGTGTTCACGTCGAACGTGTTCGCCATTCTCGGCCTGCGCGCGATGTACTTCCTGCTGGCCGACATGGCGGACCGCTTCCACCTGCTCAAGTACGGCCTGGCAGGCATCCTGATCTTCATCGGCATCAAGATGCTGCTGCTCGATATCTACAAGATCCCGACCGGCATCGCGCTGGGCGTGGTCGGCGTGATCCTGGCGGGGTCGGTGGTGGCCAGCCTGCTCACCTCCAAACCCGTCCCGAAAACGCCGCCGGGCTGATCACGCGGCGGCGGCGGCGGCGACGCGCACCTCGTGCAGCAGCGACTTGATCTCCGGGATGCACGAGCCGCAGTTGCCGCCCGCCTTCAGGCAGGCCGTTACCTGGCCAGGCGTCTGCAAATCCCCGGCCCGGATCGCGGCGCAGATCGTGTTGCGGCCAACGCCGAAGCACGAGCAGACCGTCGGTCCCGGATCGGGGCCGGCTTGCACCGCGCGGCCGGCCAGCAGCGTGGCCCGCTCGCGCGGTCCTAGCTCGGATGCGGCGAACAACCCGCCCAGCCAGGCGCGCGCCGGCAGATCGGGGGCGCGCGCTACGAACAGGCAGGCTTCCAGGCGACCGTCGACCAGCAGCGCGGCGCGCAACGTGCCTGCCGATTGATCCTGGTACTCGATCCAGTCGGCGTCCGCGTCCGCCGCTTCTCCAGTACCCAGCAGCGCGCGCGCCATGTCGGGCGTGACCGGTACGCGCCCGGCCAGCTCATAGCGAATGAAGCCGCTGCCGCGCACCCGCGTCCAGTGGGCCACCTGATCGAGGCCGAGATCGCGCCGGCTCATGATGAAGCCATACCAGGCCACGCCGAACGGTTCGATCCGCACCGGCGTGTGCTTGAATTCGGGCTCGCCCGAGACCGGGTCGACGGCCGGATTGACCAGCGCCCCTACCCGCGCATCGGACGCGGTCTGCCCGTTCCAGTGAATCGGCACGAATGCGGCGCCGCGCGCAATGCCGCCGCCGTGCGCCACGCGCGCGACCATCGCGCCCCAGCGTGAGCTGATGCGGGCCAGCTCGCCCTCACGCACACCGGCCAGCAGCGCATCGTGCGGATGCAGGTCGACGAACGGCTCCGCCGCGTGGCCGGCCAGGCGCGGCGACTTGCCGGTGCGCGTCATCGTGTGCCACTGGTCGCGCAGGCGCCCCGTGTTGAGCACCAGCGGAAATTCACTGCAAGGCATATTGGCCGGTGCGCGCACGCCCGTCGCGATGAAGCGCGCCTTGCCGTCCGGGTACGAAAAACCGCCGCTGCCAAACAGGCGCGCGGTGCCCTCCCCCGCTGCATTCACCGGCCACTGCACCGGTTGCAGCGCGTCATACGCGGCGCGGCGCATGCCCACCAGCGGATCGAGCCGGAAGGCGCGGCGGTGGCCATCGTTGTCATTCTTCCAGGCCGACAGGCGCGCGTGTTCGTCGAAGATTGCATGGGCGCTGTCGAAGTCGAAACCGGCATACCCCATGCGCTGCGCGACATCGCACAGCGCGCGCCAGTCGGCCCTCGCCTCGCCCGGTGCCGGCAAAAAGGCGCGCTGGCGCGAGATGCAGCGTTCGGAATTGGTGACCGTGCCATCCTTCTCGCCCCAGGCCAGCGCCGGCAGGGTCACATGCGCGTACGGCGCCAGGTCGGTGCCCGCCACCACGTCCGACACCACCACCAGTTCGCAGGCCGCCAGGGCGCGCCGCACCTGGTCGGCGTCCGGCATGCTGACCACCGGATTGGTCGCCATGATCCACACCGCTTTGACGCTGCCCGCTTCGATCGCGCGGAACAGGTCCACGGCTTTCAGGCCCGGCTTGTCGGCGATGTGCGGCGCATCCCAGAACGTGCGTACGGCGTCGCGATGCCCGGCGTTGTCCAGGTCCAGATGGGCCGCCAGCATATTGGCCAGCCCACCCACTTCGCGCCCGCCCATCGCATTGGGCTGGCCGGTCAGCGAGAACGGGCCCATGCCGGGCCGGCCGATGCGGCCGGTGGCCAGGTGGCAGTTGATGATCGCGTTGACCTTGTCGGTGCCGCTGCTGGACTGGTTCACGCCCATCGAGAATGCGGTGACCACTTTATCGGTGCGGGCAAACAGGTCGTAGAACGCGTGCAGGTCGTTCGGATCCAGGCCGCAGAGATGCGCCACGTCGTCACCTGCGTTGGCGACATCGAGCGCCGCCTCCAGGCCGGTCGTGTGCGCTGCGACGTAATCAGCATCGAACGCATCGCTGCGTGCCAGGTGCGCGAGCAAGCCGTTGAACAGCGCCACATCGCTGCCGGGTTTTAAAGCCAGGTGCAGGTCCGCCAGCTCGCAGGTGGCCGTGCGGCGCGGGTCGAGCACGACGATCTGCAAGTCAGGGCGTGCTTCCTTGGCTTTTACGATGCGCTGGAACAGCGTCGGATGGCACCAGGCCGCGTTGGAGCCCACCAGCACGATCGCATCGGCCAGCTCGAAGTCCTCGTAACAGCCCGGGACCACGTCTTCGCCAAAGGCGCGCTTGTGACCCGCCACGGCGGACGACATGCACAGGCGCGAGTTGGTGTCGATATTGGCGCTGCCGACGTACCCCTTCATGAACTTGTTGGCGACGTAGTAATCCTCGGTCAGGATCTGGCCCGACACGTACAGCGCCACCGCGTCCGGCCCGTGCTCGGCGATGATGCGGGCGAAGCCGTCCGCCACGGTATCCAGCGTCTCGTCCCAACTGGCGCGCACCAGCGCCCCTTTCTTCCGCACGGCCGGATGTAGCAGGCGGCCCTCCAGATCGAGCGTCTCGCCCAGCGCCGACCCTTTCACGCACAGGCGGCCGCGGTTGGCGGTGTGCTCAAGGTCGCCTTCGATCGTCGCGCCGCCGCCGGGCAGCGCGGTCGCCTTCACGCCGCAGCCGACGCCGCAGTAGGGACAGGTGGTACGCACAGCGTGGATCGGAATGGTCATGGGGTAGCTTTCTAGGCAGCCTGCGCGTCGCACAACGCAGGGCCGAACAACAGGCGGTCGCGCATTGCCGAGATGTCGACGCCGCGTCCGATCAGGTCGAAATACCAGGGGCCGTCGGCCACGTCGCCATACAGCACGGCGCCCGTGAGGCGATTGCCGTCGAGGACCAGGCGCTTGTACATGCCGGAGCGGCGGTCGCGCAGCACCAGGTCTTGCGTGCCCGGACCGCCGACGATGTCGCCGGCCGAGTACAGGTCGATCCCGGTGACCTTGAGTTTGGTCGCCACGGCCTGCTGCACGTAGCGGCGGTGCCCGAAGCCGGCCAGGTGCGCCGCGCAGACGCGCGCCTGTTCCCAGATCGGCGCGACCAGGCCGAAGGTGGCGCGGCGGTGCTGGACACATTCGCCCACCGCGTACACGCGCGGGTCGTAGCTTTGCAGCGTGTCGTCGACGACGATCGCACGCTCGACATGCAGGCCGGCGGCGCGCGCCAGCGCCACGTTCGGGCGCACGCCGGCCGCCATCACCACCAGGTGGGCCGGCAGCGTGACGCCGTTCGAGAGGCGCACCGATGCCACCTTGCCGTCACCCAGAATGGCCTCGGTCTGCACGCCCAGCAGGATGCGCAAGCCGCGCCGCTCGAGGGCGCCCTTGAGCAGCAGCGACGCATCGCCATCGAGCTGCTGGTTCAGCAGGCTGCCGGTCAGGTGCACGACCGTCACGTCCATCCCGCGCCGCAGCAGGCCATTGGCCGCTTCCAGCCCGAGCAGGCCGCCGCCGATCACCACCGCATGCCTGCCGTCGCGCGCTGCCTGCAGCATCGTGTCGACGTCATCCAGGTCGCGAAAGCCCACCACGCCCGGCAGGTCCGCGCCCGGTACCGGCACGATGAATGGCTGCGAACCGGTGGCCAGCAGCAAGCGGTCATACGCCACCTCGACGCCCGATTGCGAACGCACGATGCGGCGACGGCGGTCGATTGCCACGACCGGGTCGCCCGTGTGCAGCGTGATGCCATGCTCGGCGTACCACGCGCGCGGATGCAGCACGATGTCATCCTGCGTCTTGTCGCCCGCCAGCACGGGCGAGAGCATGATGCGGTTGTAGTTCACGTGCGGCTCGGCGCCGAACACGGTGATGTCGTACATGCCCGGCGCGAGGGCGAGCAGTTCTTCGACCGTGCGCATCCCGGCCATGCCGTTGCCGACCACCACCAGCGCGGGCCTGTGCACGGTGCTCATGCGGCGACCCAGACGACGGCGCCATCGATCCGGGCCGGGTAGCTCGCCACCGACTGCGCCGGCGCTTCCAGGCACTCGCCGCTGGCCAGGTCGAAGTGCTGCTTGTAGATGGGCGAGGCCACGACGATGCGCTCGCCGATGCTGCCCACCAGCCCGCGCGAGAGCACGGCAGCCTGCGAGTTCGGGTCGTAGTTATCGATGGCGAACACGCGTGGCTCAAGGTCGCCGATGCGGAACACGGCCACCTGGCGGCCGTTCAGCAGCGCGCACACGCCGGTGTCGGGGACGATCTCGTCGAGCCGGCAGACCGCCGTCCAGTTGGCAAGTTGGGTGTCACGATGCATGGTCATTCTCCTCAAGCCATGGCGATGGGAATCGTGCGGCGGCGTTCATCGAACGTGGCCGGGCGCACCTGGCCACGCTCGGGCACGAACACCACGTTGCTGTCGGGTTCTTCGCTGTTGACGAAGTGGCGGAAGCGGCTGCGCACGGCCGGATTGGTGATCGCTTCCTTCCATTCGCACGCGTAGGTGTCGACCACGTGCTGCATCTGCGCTTCGAGTTCGTCGCCGATGCCCAGGCTGTCCTCGACCACGACCTGCTTCAGGTACTCGAGGCCCCCTTCGAGGTTTTCGCGCCAGGTCGACGTGCGCTGCAGGCGTTCGGCCGTGCGCACGTAGAACATCAGGAAGCGGTCCGTCAGGCGCACCACTTCGGCCTCGGTCAGGTTCGACGCGATCAGTTCCGCGTGGCGCGGCTTCATGCCGCCGTTGCCGCACACGTACAGGTTCCAGCCCTTGTCGGTGGCGATCAGGCCCACGTCCTTGCCCTGCGCCTCGGCGCATTCGCGGGTGCAGCCCGACACGCCGAACTTGATCTTGTGCGGTGCGCGCAGGCCCTTGTAGCGGTTTTCCAGTTCGATGGCAAAGCCCACGCTGTCGCCCACGCCATAGCGGCACCAGGTCGAGCCGACGCACGATTTCACCGTGCGCAGCGACTTGCCGTAGGCGTGGCCCGACTCGAAGCCGGCGTCGATCAGCTCTTCCCAGATCGCCGGCAGCTGGTCCACGCGCGCGCCGAACAGGTCGACCCGCTGGCCGCCCGTGATCTTGGTGTACAGGCCGTACTTCTTGGCGACCATGCCCACCGCGATCAAGCCGTCGGCGGTCACTTCGCCGCCCGCCATGCGCGGTATGACCGAGTAGGTGCCGTCCTTCTGGATGTTGCCGAGGAAGTAGTCATTCGAATCCTGCAGGCTGGCGTGCTTCGGTTTCAGCACGAAATCGTTCCACACCGAGGCCAGGATATTCGCGGCGGTCGGCTTGCAGACGTCGCAGCCAAGGCCACGGCCGTGGCGCGCCAGCAGTTCGCCGAACTCCTTGATGCCTTCCACGCGCACCAGGTGGTACAGCTCCTGGCGCGAGTACGCGAAGTGTTCGCACAGGTGGTTGTTGACGGCCACGCCCAGTTTTTTCAGTTCGGCGTTCAGCACCTGCGTCACCAGCGGCACGCAGCCACCGCAGGCCGTGCCGGCCGTGGTGCAGCTTTTCAGCGCGCCGATCGTGGTGGCGCCGCCCGCCACCGCCTCGCACAGCGCGCCCTTCGAGATGTCGTTGCACGAGCAGATTTGCGCCGTGGCCGGCAGCTTGTCCACGCCCAGCGCCGGCCGCACGGTGTTGCCGCTCTCGGGCAGGATCAGGTATTCCGGCGCTTCGGGCAGCTCGATCTTGTTGAGCATCGTCTGCAGCAGCGCGCCGTAGGATGCGGCGTCGCCCACCAGCACGCCGCCGAGCAGATACTTGCCGCAGCTCGAGACGACGATCTTGCGGTAGGTCTGGCGCCGCTCGTCCAGGAACTGGTAGCTGCGGCTGCCCGGCGTGACGCCATGCGCGTCGCCCAGGCTGGCCACGTCCACACCCATCAGCTTGAGCTTCGTGCTCATGTCGGCGCCGGCAAAACCGCATTCGGCGCCCAGCACATGGCGCGCAGCGGTGCGCGCCATGTCGTAGCCCGGCGCCACCAGGCCAAACAGCTGGCCGCTCCACAGCGCGCATTCGCCGATCGCGTAGATGTGCGGGTCGGACGTCAGGCACTGGCCGTCGATGACGATGCCGCCGCGCGCGCCCAGCTCGAGGCCCGCCTGGCGTGCCAGTTCGTCGCGCGGGCGGATGCCGGCCGAGAACACGATCATGTCGGTGTCCAGACTCGTGCCGTCGGCGAACTGCATGCGGTGGGTCGTCTCATCGCCATCGACGATGGCCAGCGTGTTCTTGCCGGTGTGGACGCCGACACCCAGTTCTTCGATGCGGGTGCGCAGCACGCGTGCGCCTGCATCGTCGACCTGCACCGCCATCAGGCGCGGCGCGAATTCGACGACGTGCGCCTGCAGGCCCAGGTCGCGCAGCGCCTTGGCGCACTCCAGGCCCAGCAGCCCGCCGCCGATGACGACGCCGATGCGCTGGCGCGTGCCGTCGCCACGACCGGCGCATTCCTTCATCTTCTCGAGGTCTTCGATCGTGCGGTACACGAAGCAGTCCTTGCGGTCGGCACCGGGCACGGGCGGCACGAACGGGTACGAGCCGGTGGCCAGTACCAGGCGATCGTAAGAGACGGCGCTGCCGTCACCCAGCAGCACCGATTGCGCAGCGCGGTCGATGGCCACCACCTTTGCGTTCAGGCGCAGCACGACGCGCTCGGCCAGTTCCGCGCGCTCGAAGTAACCCGGCGCGACCAACGACAGATCGTCTGCGCTTTTACCGGCAAAGAATTCCGACAGGTGCACGCGGTCATAGGCCGGGCGCGGCTCTTCGCCCAGCACCGTGACCCGCAGCGGTGTCGCCGGATCGAGCATGCTGCTGGCAGCGAGCGTTTCGAGGAATTTGTGGCCCACCATTCCGTGGCCGATGACGACGATATGCATGATGTTCTCCTTTATGCTGCAACGGTTGCGGACGGGGTGCTGGACGGGATGCTGGACGTGCTGCCGAAGCGCGCGCCAAGCGCGCACAGGCTGGCCACCACCACCAGGCCGCTCAGGATCGTGAGCGTGCTCTGGATGTCACCCGTGCCCTTCATCAGGAAGCCCGCGGCGACGGCGCCGACATTGCCCCCGGCGCCGACGATGCCGGCCACGCCACCCAGCGCCTTGGGCGCCACGAACGGCACCAGCGCATAGGTCGCGCCGCATGCCATGTGCGTGAACAGGCCAAACACCAGCATGGCCACCACGGCGAACACGACGCCGTCGGCCTGCGCGAACCACAACAGGCCCAGCGCTTCACCGATCATCAGGACGAACAGGATGGTCACGCGGCGATTGACGTCGCCGCCGCGCGCTGCGCGGTCCGACAGCCAGCCGCCCAGCGCGCGGGCAAACAGCGCCAGCAGGCCAAAGCTGCCGGCCGCCATGCCGGCCTGGCCCAGGGTCAGGTCGAAATGATCGACGTAATACACGGCGGCGATGTTGTGGATGAAGATCTCGATGCCGAAGCAGGCGCCGTAGGTGACGAACAGCAGCCAGGCGCGGTGGTTGCGGCAGCCCTCGGTGAAACTGGCCCAGCCGCCCTTGCCGGCGCTGGCCGGCAGGTTGCCGGTCTTGCGCAGGTCGTCGTAGTTACCGGCCGGGCAATCCTGCGTGTAGCGCCAGTAGACAAAGGCCATGATGATCATCATCACGCCCGGGACCACCAGCGCCACGCGCCAGCTCATCGACTGGCTCACGCCCAGCATCACGACGGCCGTGAGCAGCAGCGGCATCAGCGCCTGCGCCGCGCCGCCGCCGGCATTGCCCCAGCCGGCAGCAGCCGCGTTGGCGGTGCCCACCACCTTCGGCGAGAACATCACCGACGTGTGGTACTGGGTGATGACGAAGCTGGCGCCGACCGCGCCGATGCCCAGGCGCGCCAGCAGGAAGGTTTCGTAGCTCTGCGCCATGGCCACGCCCAGCACGGGAATCGCGCCGATCAGCAGCAGGCCCGTATAGGTCTTGCGCGGGCCGTAGCGGTCGCACAGGGGGCCGACCAGCAGGCGGACAAAAATCGTGATCGCCACCGCTGCGATATTGATGTTGGCGATCTGCTCCATCGAGAGCCCGAATTCGCCTTTGATGACGGGCATCAGCGGCGCGCAGGCGAACCACGCGAAGAAGCAAATGAAGAAGGCCACCCAGGTCAGGTGGAAGGCCCGCATCGGCGCGCCCTGGAACGAGAAGAGGTTGATGTTGTCTGCTTTGCCGGTCATGATTTTCGTCCTTGGAAAACAAAAAGGCGTCCGCGCTGCTGCCTGGGGCAGAAGCTGCGGACGCCGTTGTCCTGGTGCCGGCCCGTCGTTGGGCTGGCGTTATATGAAGGAGATCGTCATTGATCCTGTGCTCTGTATCAGCAAGAGGCGTGCCACGCGCGGTTCAGGGCGAGGCCGGCAACCGGCGCCCGCTCGACGCTACATTGCGGTGCACCATTCCCCAAGATGATGCACTCGTATGCACCGCGATTGGCGTCACGCCGGTGCGAGGTCTTGAGTGAAAGCGTGCGGATCGCTGCCATCCCAGACCCGGCCATCCATCAGCGTGGACGTGCGCAGCGTGGCGGCAGGCAGCGGCGTGCCGGTGCGCTCGGCCGCTTCGCGATACAGGTCGATGCGGTTGACCTGCTGCGCCAGCGCCAGGTAATCGGGATCGGTGCGGAGCAAGCCCCAGCGGCGGTGCTGCGTCATGAACCACATGCCGTCGGACAGCCACGGGAAGTTCGCTTCGCCGTCCCCGTAAAAGCGCAGGCCGTTGTGGCCACACCAGGCCGCGCCTTCGTCCGCGCCGGCCAGGCAGTACTGCAGCGTCTCGCGGCTGGCATTGACGTATGCAGGACTGGCCAGCACCTCGGCCGCCGCTTCGCGGTTGGCGCGCGAGGCGTCGAGCCAGCGCGCGGCCTGCAGCAGCGCGGCGATCATGGCGCGGCAGGCATTCGGATGGGTCGCGGCAAAGGCAGCGCGCGTGCCCAGCGCCTTGCCGGGATGGTTCGGCCATACCTGCTCGCTCGACGCGGCCTGCACACCGGCGCCGTCGCGCAGCGCGCGCTGGCCCCACGGCTCGCCCGCACAGAAGCCATCCATATGACCGGCTGCCAGGCTGGCCGCCATCTGCCCCGGCGGCACTGTCACCACCCGGCAGCCCTTCATCGGATCGACGCCCTGCGCCGCCAGCCAGTAATACAGGAACATCGCGTGATTCCCCGTCGGGAACGTATGCGCGAGCGTCAGGCGCTGCCCGGCCTGCACCAGGCGCGCCAGCCCGCCCGGTTCTGCTGCTGCGTCGGCCCAGGGGCGCGAGAGCGTGATGTTCTGGCCGTTCTGGTTCAGGTTCATCAAGACGGCCATGTCGCACTGGCCGGTGCCGATGCCGTTCTGAATGCCATAGACCATGCCGTACAGCGCCTGCGCCGCATCGAGCTGCCCACCCACCAGGTGCTCGCGCATGCCGGTCCAGGATTGTTCGCGGCTCAGTGCAAAGCGCACGCCGTACAGTTCATCGAAGCCCAGCACCGACGCCATCACCAAAGGCGCGCAGTCGGCCAGCGGCATGAAGCCGATGCGGATGGTTTCGATCTCGGGACGGTCGGTACCGGCGATCCATGCGCCCTTGCCTGCCAATGTCATAGATATCCTGATGTTCTTATTAGCTGCGGGGCGCTCAGCCCAGCAGGTCTTCCACGTCGATCAGGCGCTGCGCGACGTCGACCAGCTTCATGTTCTTGTTCATGGCCAGACTGCGCAGGCGCTGGTAGGCCTGGTCTTCGGTCAGCTGGTAGCGCGTCATCAACATGCCCTTGGCGCGGTCGAGCACCTTGCGCTCAGCCAGCTTTTGCCGGGTATCGCTCAATTCGTCGAGCAGCCGCTGCTCGCGCCGGAAGCGCGCCAGCGCGACGTCGAGCACCGGTTTGACGCGCTCGGCCTGCAGGCCGGCCACGATGTACGCCGACACGCCCGCTTCCAGTGCGGCGTCCATGCTGGCCGGGGCGTCGTCTTCGGTGAACAGCACGATGGGCCGGCGCGCATCGCGGGTGGCGATCACGATGTGTTCGAGCACGTCGCGCGCGTCGGACTCGCTGTCGAGGATGATCAAGTCGGGCTGCAACTGCGCGATGCGCTCGGGCAGGAACACGTCGGCCGGGAGCGATGCGACCAGATCGTAGCCCGATTCGAGCAGGCCAATGCGCAGCGCAGTACTGCGCCGGGTCTGCGCTGCCTGGGCCGCATCGGGGTCGGCGCCGGGTGCCGTTGCGGACAGCACGACAACAATGCGCAAATGTGGGGTTGTTGTGTCTCGCGGTTTCATGCTGTTTTTGCATGCAAGAATCGTACCGTGTTGCCCCATTGCATTTAATCCTTGCCCTTCTTATGCGTGTGCTGACTGTCGAGATATGCGTCAACCGCATATCTTTCCCATAGGCAACTTAACAATTATTCGTTTCGTGAATCGCGGGAATCACGAATGAAAATTTTTCTTATGACTCCGAGACTCTTATACTGCAACGCAACATGACAGTATTTAACCAGGAGCGCAATATGACTGCAGCTATCCAGCAAACCAATTTCTTCGCAGCGGCCATCGCCGCCATCCGTAGTTTCTCGCAAGACCTGTACATCGCCCACGGCGGTTACGCTCCATCGGTGCGGGGTTAATCATGCATCCACTCGAATACCTGACCATCGCCCTGGCTGTGCTGACCGTTGCCGCCCGCGTCTCGATGTATCTGCCACGTCCGCCAAAAGGCCCGTTCAAGGCAATGTAAGCAACAGGGCACATGCCCGTTGGAGGCAGAATAATCCGCCTGTAATACCCAGCGCCGGCCGTATTGACATACTGCCGGCGTTTGTATTTATAGTAAAAAAACCTTCTCCAATCCGCGCGCCGTGGCAAGTGGCTGCGCTAGAATGCATTCGCATTTCTGGCCAGAAAGCCCTTTTTTCACTTACCACATACCCATGCGCACACCTGCACTCACCCTCTTTGCGGCCTCGTTCGCGGCCTCGCTGGCATCGATCGCACTGCCGGCAGCAGCAGCACCGACACCCATCACCCTCGACCAGGCCATGAGCCATCCCGACTGGATCGGCACGCCGGTGGAAGACGCCTGGTTCAGCTGGGACAGCAAGCAGGTGTACTACAAGCAGAAGCGCACCGGCTCGCCCGTGCGCGACACGTTCCAGGCTGGCGCGAACGCCGGTAAGGCGCAGATGGTGAGCGACACCGAGCTGACGAAGATCGACAGCGCCGACGTGGTCTACAACCGCAACAACACGCGCATGCTGGTCATCCGCAACAACGACCTGTTCGAGCGCGACCTGAAATCGGGCCAGCTGGTGCAGGTCACGCGCGGCGCGAGCCGTATCGGCAATGCACAGTACGCGGCCGACGAACGCTCGGTGCAGTACCGCATCGGGACCGACTGGTATGTGTGGGACCGCGTCACCCGGGTCACCGGCCCGGCCGCACTGCCGCGCGCGGCGAAGGACCCGAATGCACCGGAAGACGACGCCTACCGCGCGACCGAGCTGCGCCTGATCGAGCACCTCAAGCGCCAGAAGGATGACCGCGACGCGCTGCGCGCCCGCAACGACGAACTGCGCCGGGTCGATGCCTCGATGGCGCCAACGCCCGTCTACCTGGGCGACAAGGTCACGCTGGAGGCAAGTTCGCTGTCGCCGGACGGCCGCTGGCTGCTGGTCGTCACCGCCGCCAAGAGCGCCGACAAGGGCCGCGTGGGCAAGATGCCGCGCTACGTGAACGAATCGGGCTACGAAGAGACCGAAGACGTGCGCACGCGCGTGGGCCGCAACATGCCGCCGGCGCATTCGCTGAAACTGGTCGACCTGCGCACCAATACCGTCAAGGACATCGGGTTCGACACCCTGCCCGGCATCACCGTCGATCCACTGGCCGCACTGCGCGCCGCCGCCAAGAAGGATCCCCTCAAGGGCAACCGGCCGGTGGTCGTCTCGGGTGGCCGCAACGCGATCGACTGGAGCAGCAATGGCGCCAACGTCGCCGTGATGCTGCGCTCGGTCGACAACAAGGACCGCTGGATCGCCAGCATCGACCTGCGTGACGCCAAGCTGAAACCCCTGAATCGCGTCACCGACGGCGCCTGGGTCAATTACGACAACGCCGAATTCGGCTGGCTGCCGGACAACCGCACGCTGTGGTACCTGTCGGAAGAATCGGGCTACTCGCACCTGTACACGCAGGACACCATGGGCGCCGGATCGGCCGCGCCACGCGCGCTGACCTCGGGCAAATGGGAAGCCAGCGACGTGCGCTGGAGCGCGGATGGCAGCACCGCCTACATGCTGTGCAACCACGAAGCGCCGGGCGACTACGAAGTCTGCGCCGTGAGCGCCAAAGGCGGCGCGGTGCGCGAAGTGACGAAGCTCGACGGCGTCGAACGCTTCAACCTGTCGCCGGACCAGAACAAGCTGCTGGTGCACTGGTCGTCGAGCTACACGCCGGTCCAGATCGCGACCGTGCCCGTCTCGGGCGGCGCGGCCACGAAGCTGACCGATACCCGCACACCGGACTTCAAGGCGCGCGAGTGGATCGAGCCGCAATACGTCGCCGTGCCATCGAGCGCCGGCGGCGATCCGGTGCACGCCAAGCTGTATCGGCCTGCGCAGCTGGAAGCCGGCAAGACCTACCCGGTCGTGATGTTCGTGCACGGCGCCGGCTACCTGCAGAACGTCAGCAAGCGTTATCCGGTCTACTTCCGCGAGCAGATGTTCCACAACCTGCTGGTCCAGCAGGGGTACATCGTGCTGGACATGGATTACCGCGCTTCGAAAGGCTATGGCGCCAAATGGCGCACCGCGATTTACCGCCAGATGGGCCACCCGGAACTGGACGACTACCTCGACGGTGTGAAGTACCTGGTCGGCCAGCAGCAGGGCGACGCCAACAATATCGGCGTGTATGGCGGCAGCTACGGCGGCTTCATGACCTTCATGGCGCTGATGCGCGCGCCCGACGTGTTCAAGGCCGGCGCCGCGCTGCGCCCCGTCACCGACTGGACCAGCTACAACCACGAGTACACGGCCAACATCCTCAACACGCCGGACATCGACCCGGAAGCGTACAAGAAATCGTCGCCGATCGAGTACGCGCAGAACCTGAAAGGCCACCTGCTGATCTCGCACGGCATGATCGACGATAACGTGCTGTATCAGGACTCGGTGCGCATGGCGCAGCGCCTGATCGAGATGAAGAAGGACCACTGGGAGATGGCGAGCTACCCGCTCGAACGCCACGGCTATGTGCAGCCCGAAGCATGGTACGACCAGTACCGCCGGATCTATCAGCTGTTCGAGCGCTCGCTCAAGCAGAAATAATCCACGCGCCGGCAACCGCTGCGCATACCCTGCGTGCATAGGCATTACAGGATGTAAGCGCGATTGCCGGCGGCGCGCGGCTGGTGCACCTTATGACAACCATCACGTCATGAGGTCCTGCCATGCCACGCTCGCGCGCCACCACCCTGCCCCTCCTTGCAGCAACCATGCTGCTGGCCGCCTGCAGCGCCCCGCAGCAGCTGCAAGTGGATAGCGCCGCAGCGCCACCGCCGCCGCCAGCGCCCGGGACGCGGGTGGAGGTGACCGGCAGCGCGCTCTCCTCATATTCGGGCTACGCCGGCGCTCCGCCGACGTCCTTCCAGCGTCGCATCGCCACGATGCCTTATCCGATGCCGCAGTACGCACCTGGCGCCGAGCGCTTCCCCGATGTCCAGGCCAACCGCGCGGTGCTGGTCGAAGAACAACCCGTATCCACCTTCAGCAGCGACGTCGATACCGCGTCGTATGCGTACGTGCGGCGCCAGTTGAGCGCGGGCCGGCTGCCGCCACCGGCCGCCGTGCGGGTCGAGGAAATGGTGAACTACTTCCCCTATGCTTATGCCGCGCCTGGCAAGGCCAGCCAGCCATTCGCGCTGACCACGGCCGTCATGCCCAGCCCGTGGAATGCGGACAACCAGCTGCTGCACGTGGCCGTGCGCGGCTACGATCTGCAGCGCGCCGAACGGCCGCCGATGAACGTCGTGCTGCTGGTCGACGTGTCCGGCTCGATGGCCCCGCAGGACCGGCTGCCGCTGCTCAAGCAGGGCTTTCGCCTGTTCGCACAGGGCTTGCGCGAACAGGACCGGGTGGCGATCGTCACCTACGCCAATGGCACGACGGTGGCGCTCGAGCCCACGACGGGCAGCGACAAGCAGAAGATCATCGACGCCATCGATGCGTTGCAGGCAGCTGGCGGTACGGCCGGCCGCGATGGCCTGGAGCGCGCCTACGCCATGGCCCAACGCCACTTCGATGCGAAAGCCGTCAACCGCATCATCCTGGCGACCGACGGCGACTTCAATATCGGCGTGAGGGACCCGCGCCAGCTCGAAACTTTCATCGCCGACAAGCGCAAGAGCGGCGTCTACCTGTCGATTTTCGGCGTCGGCGACGGTAACCTGAACGATGCGCTGATCCAGCGCCTGACGCAGTCAGGCAATGGCAATGCTGCCTATATCGACTCGCTGCTCGAAGCGCGCAAGGCGCTGCAGGGCGAACTTGGCTCGACCATGTTCCCGATCGCGAACGACGTCAAGATGCAGGTCGAGTTCAACCCGGCGCGCGTGGCGGCCTACCGCCTGATCGGCTACGAGACGCGCATGCTGGCGCGCCAGGACTTCAAGGACGACAAGGTCGATGCGGGCGACATGGGCGCCGGCCACACAGTGACGGCGATCTACGAGATCACGCCGGCAGCGGGCGCTGCCAAACTGGTCGACCCGCTGCGCTATGGCACCGGCAAGAAAGCCGCACCCGCGGGCAAGAGCGACGAGCTGGCGTTCGTGCGGGTGCGTTACAAGCTGCCGGGCGAGAGCAAGAGCCGCCTGGCCGAGCAGCCCGTGCGCCCTGCAACGGCGCACGCCACGCTGGCCGCCGCGCCGGCTGACCAGCGCTTCGCGGTGGCCGTAGCCGCCTTCGGCCAGCGCCTGCGCGGCGAGCCGCAGGTGAGTGACTACAGCTATGCCGACATCGCCACGCTGGCGAACGACGCCCGGGGCAACGATCCCGACGGCTATCGCGCCGAGTTCGTCAAGCTCGTGCGGATGGCCGAATCGCTGGGCCAGGCCGGGGCGACCGGGCGGCCTTGATCGATAGCGCCCGATGACACGGGCTACACGCCCTCGACCGCTTGCATCGCCTTATTTAACGCGCGCCCGTTTTGAACATGATTTTTCCAACGGGTGAGATAACGATGCGTGCATCGTCGTTCTGCTGGAATCGCGGATCGGAAAATACGGCTTGGATCGCCGCCTTGTCGATTTTCTGGCTGGATCCGGAATAGCGTGTCCGGCCTTCGTTGAAACGCGCCCAGAAATAGCCCGACGTTACGGCATCAATCATCACAAAGCTGTAATTGCCACCGCAATCATGCGGCATGCAACCCTGCAAAACGATATAGCGCCCTTGCACGAGATACGCCTCGCTCGCAACACTGATTGCCGTTCTCAGGTCACGGAACGTCTCGAGGCCCGTGGCTTTGGCAAATGGCTCACGCAATACTTTGTCATCGAATAACGTTTCCGGGTGCTCACCAATGAGCTTTGCATATTCCCTCCTGAACCCCATGACCACGAATCCTGCGCCAGGTATGAATGGACGGGCCGTCATGACCTCGCTGCCATATTTGTCTACTCCGGCTGAGACCCCTTCGGCCAAGCCACCGATAACCCGGTCCCCTTCAAATGTCAGCGTGATTTTTGACGGGTTATCGATGGGGTACTTCTTGATGTCCCCCGCGCTGGGCAGGACGAGTGTGATCGTGGTCGAGTCCCCGCATGCACTGCCTGCACAGCTATCGGAAACCAGCACCGCCACGGCTTTTTTCGGACTTGGATAAGCTGCCTCGATGGCGGCAAAGTCATTTCTGACCACATCCGTTTTTTGCTTGCTCTTTGCGGCACTGACCGTTACCGCCTGATCAAAGGAATCAGCGCCTTTGGATTTCTCGATCCGGAGATTATTCGATAATGCGACGTCGGTAATACTGGTTTTGTTGGCTGACTGCTTTCCGCTCCATACAAAATCGGCGGCGCTTGCCTGGATGCTCAATACTGCAAGCACAGCTGTGTACAACAATTTAAGTCTGGTCATTCGTGTCTTCCACCGCGAGGATAAGTCATCATCAAAAGATGATTATCTGTTATTTCCCTGTGGAATCAAATAGGTCGATTGTCAAACCCATAAAAACAACAACGCTCTGATATGCAGGCTGTCGAGCGGAATTTCAGGAATTACCCGTACACACCAGAATATGCAGCCAAAGCGATGAAGTTGAGCTTGGCCGAAAGTCTCAATGAGTGACCATATTCGAACCACCGTCGCGAACGAGTACCACTTACTCAGACTCCGCCGCCAGCATATCCAGCAGCGTCAGCGCCACAACCTTGGTGGCGCTGCGCAAGTCTTCCAGCGCCAGCCGCTCGTCGGCCTTCTTCGCATTGGCCTCCGTGACCGTGCGCGGCCCGGCCCCATACAGGACGGCCGGAATACCGCGCTCACCATATAGCCGCGCATCGGCATACAGCGGCGTGCCGACAGCGGGAATGGCTTCGCCCAGCACGGTGTGCGCATTGCGGCGCAGGCTCTCGACCAGCGGCTGCGCGCCGGGCAGCGGGCGCAGAGCCTGCGACAGCAGCAGGCGCTTGACCTCGAGCCGGATGCCGGGCATGCCGGCCACCGCGTCCGTGATCAACGCGCGCACCTGCGCTTCGACCGCGACCGGGTCTTCTTCGGGAATCATGCGCCGGTCGAGCTTCAGTACGACCTTGCCCGGCACCACATTGGTATTCGTGCCGCCGTCGATACGCCCGACGAGCATCGTCGGCGAATCGATGCCGGGCACGCCCGACTTGATGGTCTTGAGCAGTGGCAGGTCGCCGTAGATGGCATTGAGCACGCGCGTGGCTGCCTGCAGCGCATCGACCGCTGTTTCGGGCATCGCCCCGTGGCCGGCCTTGCCATGCACCGTCACTTCCAGCTGCAGGCAGGCGTTGTGCGCGGTGATGATGCTGTAGCCGAAACCGGCAGCGATCACGTAATCGGGCTGCGTCAGGCCCTGCTCCAGCAGCCAGCCCGGGCCCAGCAGCCCGCCGAATTCTTCGTCATAGGTAAAGTGCAGCTCGACGCCGCCACGCAGCGGCGCGCCCAGTGCTTCGAGCGCGCGCACCGCGAAGACATAGGTGGCAAAGTCGCTTTTCGATACCGCCGCCGCGCGCCCGTACAGGTAGCCATCTTCGATGACGGCGCCATACGGCGGATGGGTCCAGCCTTCGCCCGGCGGTACGACGTCGCCATGCGCATTGAGCGCCAGCGTCGGCCCGTCTCCGCCGTACTGCCGGCGCACGATCAGGTTCGTGATGCTTTCCAGGCCGTAGTCAATCACCTGCTGCGATGGCACCGCGTGCCGCCCGACCGGCCAGCCGGCGCCCTCGAGCATGTCGGCCACGGCCTCGGCGTGCGGCGCGTTGTTGCCCGGCGGTGTATCGGTGGGGATTCGCACGACGGCCTGCAGGAAGCGCACTTCATCATCGAAGTGCGCATCGATCCAGTCGGTCAGGCGTGTCTGCAGTGCGTTCATGGTGTGTTTCCTGTTTTGGCGCCGGCCTCGAACCAGGCCTTGACCACGGCGCGTTCGGCATCGGTCATGTGCGTCAGATTCGCCAGCGGCATGGCCCTGGTTTGCACGGTCTGCTGGTAGATGCGCGCGGCGTTCTGGCCGATCTGTTCCGGTGTTTCGAGCATCACGCCCAGAGGGGCGGCTGCAAAGCCGGGCTGCGTCGGCTGCGCTGCATGGCACGAGACGCAGCGCGCACCCATGATGGTGCGGACCTCGGCAAAGCGTGCGGCGTCGGCCGCCGCGGTAGTGACCACCGGATCGACGCGCACCGGCCGGGCTGGCGCCAGCAGCACGCCAAGACCCAGCAGCAACGCGGCGCCCGCCGCAGGATACCGCCATTCGATCCGGCCCTTGTGGCGCAGGTTGAAGAAATGGCGGATCAACACGCCGGCCAGCATGATCACGCCCAGCACCGCCCACGCATGCGGGTGGTTGTAGGTCATCGCGTAGTGGTTGCTGATCATGATGAACAGCACCGGCAGCGTGAAGTAATTATTGTGGACGCTGCGCTGCTTGGCCTTGATGCCATGGACCGGGTCGGGCTTCTGCCCCGCCAGCATGGCATCCACCATCTTGCGCTGGCCCGGAATGATCAGCATCGCCACGTTCGCGACCATGATCGTGCCGATCATCGCGCCCACGTGCAGGTACGCCGCACGGCCGCTGAGCAGGTGCGTGAGCACCCAGCTGCTGCCAACCAAAAACAGGAAGATCGTCGCGCCAAACGCCAGCTGGCGCTGCACCAGCGGTGAGCGGCACAGCAGGTCGTAGACGATCCAGCCCACGACCAGGCTTCCGATGCCGATCCCGATCGCCTGCCCGCTCGACAAATCAGCCACGCTGCGGTCGATCATCATCGCTTTCGCATTCATGTAATACACGATGCTCAAGAGCGCGAAGCCCGACAGCCACGTGGAATAGGCTTCCCACTTGAACCAGTGCAGCTCCTTCGGCAGCTCGGCAGGCGCCACCAGGTATTTTTGCGGGTTGTAGAAGCCGCCGCCGTGCACCGCCCACAGTTCGCCGGCGACACCCTTGCGCTCGAGGTCCGAGCCAGGCGCCGGCGGCTTGATCGTGTTGTCGAGCCAGACGAAGTAGAACGACGCGCCAATCCAGGCGATGCCGGTGATGATGTGCAGCCAGCGCACCAGCAGATTGAGCCATTCGAGAACGTAGGGGGCCAGGTATCCGGGGTCGAACATGGGCGTCCTTCAGGGTCGCAGATTCAAGGGAACATACGCAAGCGCGCCAGTGCAACCATGGCGACCGACGGCTTGACGATACGCTGATTTCCATTTCTGCAACAACAAAATCGGCGTATATTCGACATATCCGACTCGATATACAACCAAGATTGCACGGCCATGTCCAGCCTTCCCCGCAACCTCGACCTGCACCTGATCCGCATCCTCTACCTGCTGCTGGTGGAGAAAAACGTCTCGCGCGTGGCGCTCAAGCTCAATCAACCGCAGCCTTCGATTTCGGCCTCGCTGCGCAAGTTGCGCGAACTGACGGGCGATCCGATTCTCGTGCGCGGCGCACGCGGCATGGTGCCGACGCAGCACGGCGAAGGTCTGCTCAAGCCGGCCAAGCGCATCCTCGACGAAGCCGAGAGCCTGTTCGTGCGCAAGGCGCCGTTCCTGCCCGAAGACGCCACGCGCACGTTCCACATCGCCGCGCCGGATTACCTCGATGCGCGCTTCCTGCCCAACGTGGTGGCGCTGCTGCGCCGCGGCTCGCCCGGCAGCAAGGTGGTGATCCACGCGCTGGGCCCGGGCCAGGATTATCTGCGCATGCTGTCGGACGGCGACATGGACCTGGTGATCGCCAACTGGGACGAACCGCCGGCGCACCTGCACATCTCGAAGCTGTTCGAAGACCCGATCATCTGCACGATGCGCGCAGACAGCCCGTATGCGCGGCGCACGGCGCCGGACGCGATGACGCTCGAGGATTATCTCGACCTGCCCCACGTCGCCCCGACCCAGATGCTGCCCGGGTATCACGGCGTGATCGATGCGCATCTCGAGCGCCTGGGCCTGCAGCGCCGCGTGGCGGTGGAGTCGCCCTACTTCGGCGTAATCCCATACATGCTTACGCAAAGTGACCTGGTCCTGACCACCGGCCGCCAGTTCATCCGTGCCTATGAAAAGACGCTGCCTTTGAAAAGCTTCACGGTGCCGGTGAAGTTTCCGCCGATGCGCTTTTACCAGTTGTGGCACCAGCGCGTGCACCAGTCGACCGAGCACAAATGGCTGCGCGACCAGGTCAGCAGCGCCGCGCGCGCCCTGGTGCAGGGCTAGTCTATATGCGCCCGCTGCTGGCAGCCATCCGCCAAGCGATATGGGTGGATGCACCGCCAACCCGTATGATCGATCGCTTGACCACCATGGAGCGCAGATGACCACGATCGCGATGCTGAACGCCTGCGAGGCCGCCGACTTTGTCGATGCCCTGCGCGGCATCTACGAACATTCGCCCTGGATTGCGGCGCGCGCGGCGCCCGCCCGGCCGTTCGCCAGCCTGGCTGCGCTCAAGCGCGCCTTGCAGTCGGTGGTGGACGCGGCCAGCATCGACGAACAACTGGCGCTGCTGCGCGCCCACCCGGAGCTGGCCGGCAAGGCCGCGATCGCCGGCGCCCTGACCGCCGAATCGACGAGCGAGCAAGCCAGCTCGGGACTGGACCGCTGCACGCCGCACGAGTACGCGCAGCTGCATGCGCTCAATGCCGACTACAACGGCCGCTTCGGCTTTCCGTTCATCCTCGCGGTCAAGGGGCCGACCGGCCAGGGCCTGTCGCGCCAGGCCATCATCGCCACCTTCGAGCGGCGCATCGGCAATGCGCGCGGCGACGAGCTGCGCGAAGCGCTGCGCCAGGTGCACCGCATCGCCGAGATCCGGCTGAACGCACTTCTGGGCGTGACGCCGTCGCTTGGCGCGCGCGTGATGGACTGGTGCGAAACGCTGGGCGCCATCAGCGACGTTGAGACGAACCTGACCTGCGCCTACATGACGCCGGCCCACCAGCGCACCGCCGCGTGCATCGCCGGCTGGATGCGCGAAGCCGGCATGACGGTCCACATCGACGCGGTGGGCAACGTCGTCGGCCGCTACGCCGCCGCACAGCCGGGCGCCAGAACGCTGGCCACGGGTTCGCACTACGACACCGTGCGCGATGGCGGCAAGTACGACGGGCGCCTGGGCATCCTGCTGCCGATCGCCGTCGTCGCTGACCTGCACGCGCGCGCCCAGCGCCTGCCCTACGACCTGGAGGTGATCGCGTTTGCCGAAGAAGAAGGCGTGCGTTTTCGCAGCACGTTCCTGGGCAGCAGCGCCATTGCGGGCAGCTTCGACATGGGTTTATTAAGCGCGGTCGACAGCGACGGCGTCACGCTGGGCGACGCGCTGGCGCAGGCTGGCCACGATCCTGCGCACATCACCGCCATCGCACGCGATCCGGCGCTGCTGCTCGGTTTTGTCGAAGTCCATATCGAACAAGGCCCGGTGCTGCTCGAACGCGGCCTGCCGCTGGGCGTGGTGAACGCGATTGCCGGCAGCTCGCGCTACATCGTCGAACTGCGCGGCGTGGCCAGCCACGCCGGCACCACGCCGATGGGCATGCGGCGCGATGCGGCCGCCGCCGCCGCCGAGATCGTGCTGCTGGTGGAAGCGCGCTGCCACCAGGGCGCAGCGCTGGTCGGGACGGTCGGCCAGCTCGAGGTGCCGGGTGGCTCAGTCAACGTGATCCCCGGCGCCTGCCGCCTGTCGCTCGACATCCGCGCCGCCGACGATGCGGTGCGCCTGGCCGCAGTGGCCGATATCCTGGCCGGCATCAGCACCATCTGCGCCGCGCGCGGCATCGGCGAACGACTGGTCAAGCTGCTGGAGATTGACGCCGTACCATGCGCGCCGCGTCTGATGACGCAGCTGGGGGCCGCGGTGGAACGGGCCGGCCTGCCCCATTTCGACCTGCCATCCGGTGCCGGCCACGACGCGATGCGCATGGCTGAGTTGACTGACGTGGCGATGCTGTTCGTCCGCTGCGGCAACGGCGGGATCAGCCACAATCCGCTCGAGACGATGACGGCCGATGATGCCGATATCGCGGGGCGGGTGCTGCTGGACTTCCTGGAACAGGTCAGCAACACGCACGGGTAAGAGCGTTCCAACAGCGATGAACTTGCCTCGCATGAATGCGCGTTTGCTCCTATTTTTTGAATCGTCACATCCGTCAGGATTACATGCGCACATCTGCTTTGTACGGCTCTCTCCTCATGGGACTTTCGTTTTCTACGCTCGCTGCCGAAGTAGAAACGACGCAGGTCTTTTACAGCAACGGGCAACTCGAGTACATCGGTTCCGTCGACAGTGACGCGAATCAGCGGCTCTTCACGCTGTATGAAAAACTGGCGAAAAAGCCGACGACCCTGTCGATCCGCAGCCTTGGCGGCGACATCAATCCCGGCATGGAACTGGGCGCCTGGGTGCATGCGCACAAGCTGAATGTCAGGGTCATGGAATTCTGCTTTTCTTCCTGCGCCAATTACGTGTTCCCGGCCGCAGTGAAAAAAACTGTCAGCAACTTCGCCATGGTCGGGTATCACGGCGGGCCCGGCGGGCCGTTACAGATTGGGCTGGACGACGCGCTAACCGCTGCCCAGCGCAAGGCTTTGCTGGATGACATCGAGAAACAGCGCGTCCAGAGTGGCCGCCGTGAAGCTGAATTTTATAGAATGATCGGCGTGCGCACCGATCTCAGCACACTCGGGCAAGGTGATCAGTACAAACCGTATTACGACAAAAATCCGGACGCACTCGGCTGGACCTATTCGCTCGACGACTTTACCCGGCTGGGCGTACGCGATATCAAGGTGATCAATCCGCCCTGGAAGCCGGGCACTGCGTCCGGACAAACGCCCGTAGTGACGATACCGATCGACGTCAAGCCTGCGCCCGCATCTTGAGCGAGCCACCAGCGCGTTCTGCGTGCCGCGCCGTGCTCAAGACGTCCCGAAACTGACGAGGTTGCGTTGCGACCGGTCGCGTGTCACCAGTACGCGGGCCAGTTCCACCGGCACACATGCTTGCTGCGTGAATGTTTGGGACTGCGCCTTGGCAGCCTCCGCAACGCGTTTCTCTTCCGTTACCACGTCATAGTTCCCACGTTTGAAGATCAGATGCTCGATGCCATCGTCACCAGCTGGTGCCGGCTTGACGACGACCAGCGACCAGTGACCTTCATCGCCAACAAATTGCTTGCGCTTCAAGAAGTCATTCACGCGCGCCGCCGCGAGAGCACCGTCGGGCACTCTATCCTGGTAAGGCGTCAGCGGACACAGCAAGGTACCAGCAGGCCACTCCAGACCCACCAGCGGTACGACGGCGTCGGGACGCATTTGCGACAGTTGCCGATCGATCGGGTGCCGATCCTGGGCACAGGCGCCGAGCGCCAACAACGCGAGGATGCCGATGGTGCGAAATAATTTCTTCATATGAAGCGTGCCTGTTCGAGGTAACAATGAATCGACCGGTAAGGCACGATCCGTTGATGATTCTTGACTGATCGTTCAAGTATCCTTACATTGTGATTATCTTATAACCTTTCGGCACCGATCCTGTCCCATGGCCCGCCCGAGAAATTTTGTTGAAGAAGATGTCATCGACAGCGCGGCGGCGGTGTTTGGCCGCCTCGGCTATACAGCGTGCTCGATCGACGATCTCGTCGAAGCGACAGGGCTGCAACGGGGCAGCCTCTACAAAGCCTTCGGTTCCAAGCGGGGTCTCTTTGAAAAAGTATTGCGAAAGACGCTGGCCGGCAACTGGGCTAGCGATGGCGCATCCCTGGATCTGATGATCACGGCGTTGCGGGAACTGGCGAGCTTCGACCTCCCCGTCGCCGAACTGTGTCGTTGCGCACTGGCGGCACATGCATCAAACGCAGCAGAATTGCTTGGCTCCCGTTTACTCGACCATCTACCACGCAAGGAATGACAATGCCACGACTGGAACTGACCGACAGTGAGCTCATCGTTCATCTGGGCAAATGGGAAAAACTGATGGCACTGCACCCTGACGTACGCATTCCCCTCCAGCAGGTACGCGGCGCGACCGAAGACCCCAATTTTGGTGGAGCAAGCGGGTTCAAGCTGGGCCTGCGCCTCCCTGGAACGCATATTCCTTATGTCGTCGCGGCCGGGACTTTTCTCAAGGCAGGCGACAGGCAGTTCGTTTTCACGCGGCGCAAGCTGCACACCATCGTCATCGAACTGGCTGACCATGAATGGACGCGCCTCGTGATCGGCGTGCCCGATGCCCACGCGGCCGCCGCCCACATCAACGCTGCGGTCGCCTGCCTTCGCACCGATGCAGGCTGACCCGCTGCCTGCCTCGATCGCACCGGTAGATGGTGACGTTAAACAGCATGGCGCTTGTCTGCACGCCCCGAGTCGATGGTATGCTAACGCTTACAACTATGACAATGCAAACCCATGTCGACTTATAGCACCCCTGTCCTGACCACCCAACGCCTGATGCTGCGCCCGCTGGCCGCCACCGATGCACGGGCCTTGTACACCATTTTTTCCGACCCTGCCGTCGTGCGCTACTGGAGCGCCGAGCCGTGGACCGACATCTCGATGGCCGACACCGCCATTGCGCGCGCCCTCGAAGCCTACCGCGACGAGACCGAGCTGCGCTTTGCCATCGAGCTGGCGGGCAGCCGCGAAGTGATCGGCACCGTCGCCCTGCACCACTTCTACAACCAGTACAACCGCTGCGAACTGGGCTACGCCATCGCTAAGGGCCACTGGGGCAATGGCTATGCCAGCGAAGCGATCGAAGCCGTGCTCGATCACGGCTTCAACGAGGTCGGCATCAACCGGGTCGAGGCCGACATCGACCCGCGCAACGACGCATCCGCCCACGTGCTGGAAAAACTCGGTTTTCGCAAGGAAGGCTTCATGCCGCAGCGCTGGCGCGTGCACGGCGAATACGCCGACACCGTGTTCTACGGCCTGCTGCGCGATTACTGGAACGAGCGCAAGGCGTCCTGACGACACTGCAAAGGCCCCCCATGAAAACCATCGCAGCGTGTTCGACCCTAGCGCTTGGGGTTCTTGGGCTGGCCCCGCAATCGGTCGCGGCCCAGGCCACGGTGCCGGCCTGGCGCGAGATCACGATCTACGCCAGCGACGCCAGCTATCCGCAGGCACTCGTGCGGCGTGGCGTTCAGGGCGTGGTCACGATCGAACTCACGCCCGGCATGCGGGGCCGCGAGGCCGCAGCGACGGTGCGCGAGTCATCGCGCTCGGCCGACCTCGACGCGCTGGCCCTTGGCATGGCAAGGCAGCTCGACATCACCGGTGCGGACGGCGCCGCCAGCGGACTGATTACCTACCAGTTCCGCAAGGATCACAGCGCAACCATCGCCACCAAGACCTGCGCCGACTTCAATGTCGATGCGGCGTACCAAAGCGCGACGTTCCCGGAGCGCAGCCTGCGCGGAATGCCCGTGTTCTATGAGAGCGTGGGCAAGCTGATCTACAGCTTTCATCGCGCAGGCGAAAACCGGGCCTTTCCTCCTGTCATTGCGATCCTCGACGCCACGGTGGCCGGCTGCGCGCGCACGCCGCAGGCGGGCATGCTCGACGTGATGCGCCAGGAAGCGCTCAAGCTCATCGCGCCGTAGCACCCATCGTGCAGCGCCGCCGTATTGATACGAAAAACCGTGCCCCGCTCATCCACGCTGACGACCGCTCGCCCCGGCAATCGCACCGTTCGTCGGATCGCCCTTGGCCTGGGCGAGATGCATCCCTACAGTAGGGTCATCACTCTTTGAAAGGACTGCACGTGAAAACCATTCATACGCCCGCCAGCCGCTTCCAGTCGATCCTGCGCAATGCCGAAGTGGCCGGCCGCACCACCTGGCGCCTGGCCAAATCCGGCGCGCGCTACCTGACCCGCATGCCGTGGCCGGTGCTGCTGGTGCTTGCCATCGCCCTCGCCGCGCTGGTCACCATCGTGCCGATCGTGCTGGCCCTGTTCGTTGGCCTCCTGGTGCTCAAGTTCGTTGCCGTGGCCGTGTTTGGCCGCCCACAGCGCCGCCTGCGCCACACGAGCGGAGAATAATCGATGGCAGCGGTCCAGATCAATCGCGCGCTCGACTTCGTGCGCGACGCCATGCGCGAAGCGGGCGCCCTGTGGTGGCGCTTCTTCGACTGGCTCGCGCTGATCGAATGGCGCCAGCTGTACCTGGTCTGGTTCCTGGGCTTCGTCGCGGGCCTGTTCGTCAACCTGGTTGAACCGGCGATCTGGTTCATCCTGGTCTCGTTCGGCGTCAAGGTACTCGCCGGCGGCAAGCGCCGCGCCGAACTGCTGGCGCGCGATGCGTCGAGCAAGGCCGACGTGGCCAATCTCGAACGGCGCCTGACCGAGGCGCAGATGGCCACGCTCCAGGCGCAGGTCGAGCCGCACTTCCTGTTCAACACGCTGGCGCTGATCGGCCAGCTGATCGAGACCGATCCAAAGGAAGCCGCGCGCGTGCACGGTCACCTGATCGAATACCTGCGCGCGTCGCTGCCGCAGATGCGCGGGTCGATGGGCAAAGGCGGCACCGGCGGCACGCTGGGCAAGCAGGTCGAGCTGTCGCGCGCCTACCTCGCCATCATGCAGGCGCGCATGAAAGAGCGGCTCCAGGTCCGCTTCGAGGTGCCCGATTTTCTGGGCAGCGCGCCGTTCCCGCCGATGATGCTGCAGACGCTGATCGAGAACGCGATCAAGCATGGACTCGAACCCAAGGTCGCGGGCGGCACGATCGTCGTGCGCTCGCGGGTCGAAGGCGCCACGCTGCATGTCGATGTCCTCGACGACGGTGTCGGCTTCAACCTGCATGCCGGCAGCGGCGTGGGCCTGGCGAATATCCGTGAACGCCTGGCGCTGTTGTACGGCACGTCGGCCGAACTCGTGATCGAAGCACCGGCAACAGGCGGCGCCTGCGTGTCGATTCGCCTGCCGTACCGGATGACCGAAGACGGTTGATATTACGATGCATTCCGCCATGCCCACTGCCCTGATTGCCGATGACGAAGCCCTGATGCGCGACCAGTTGCGCTCGCGCCTGCACGAGGCGTGGCCCGAGCTGCGCATCGTCGCCGAAGCCGCCAACGGGGTCGAGGCGGTGGCGCTGGCGGCGCAGCACAAGCCGGACATCGCTTTCCTCGACATCCGCATGCCGGGCATGGGTGGCATCGACGCGGCGCGGCAGCTGTACGCCGACTGCCACATCGTGTTCGCCACCGCCTACGACCAGTACGCGGTCGAAGCATTCGAGCATGGCGCGATCGATTACCTGCTCAAACCCGTGACGCTGGCGCGGCTCGATACCACGGTGGCGCGCCTGCGCCGCCAGCTCGAACACAAGCCGCAGGACATCGGCGCCCAGCTGGCCCGGCTGGCGCAACTGGGCGACCAGCTGCTGGGTCGCGCGGCGCCCTCGTCAAAACCATCGTATCTGCGCTGGATCCAGGCCCAGTCGGGCACGAGCCTGCGCATGGTCGCGACGTCCGAGGTGCTGTTTTTCCAGTCCGACGACAAGTACACGCGGGTGCAGACGGCCACCGCCCAGCACCTGATCCGCAAGACGCTCAAGGAACTCGAAGAAGCGCTCGACCCGGACGAATTCTGGCGCATCCACCGCTCGACGCTGGTGCGCGTCGATGCGATCGCCGAAGTGCGACGCGACCTGCGTGGCCGGCAGATGCTCACGCTGCACGGCTATCCCGAGGCACTCGAAGTGAGCCGCAATCACAGTACGCTGTTCCAGCAGATGTAATGTTGCACGATCAAATTGCCCCAACGACCGACGCTGCTGCCAATGGCGCAGGCGCCAGTTCTCTGTTCGCCATCTTCGGGATATTCCTGCTGCTGGGCCTGCGCTCGTTCGGCGGCCCGATCGCCCATCTGGGCTACTTCCGCAATGAATTCGTCCTGCGCCGCCGCTGGCTGGACGACGCGCGCTATGGCGAACTGGTCTCGCTATGCCAGTTCCTGCCCGGCCCGGCATCGAGCCAGGTCGGTTTTGCGCTCGGCGTGCTGCGCGGCGGCGGTGTACTGGGTGGCTGCGCCGCGTGGCTGGGTTTTACCTTGCCGTCGGCGCTGCTGATGCTCGCCTGGGCGCTCGGGGCTGCCGTCACGACCGGCCCGCTGGCCACTGGCGCGGTGCACGGGCTGAAACTGGTGGCGGTCGCCGTCGTCGCGCAAGCCGTGTGGGGGATGGCGGGCACGCTGACGCCCGACTGGCAACGCAAGGTAATTGCCCTGGCCGCCATCGCAATGGTGGTCGTTGCCGCCGGTCCCGGTGGCCAGTTGATTGCCATCGCGGCCGGTGCGCTGGCCGGCTGGGCCTGGTGCCGCGGCGAGGCACCGCACGGCGCTGCCCCGCTCGCGTTTCCAGTGCGCGTGGCGGGCGGCGTGGCCGCGCTGGTCGTGTGTGGTTTGCTGTTCGTGCTGTTGCCCCTCGCCGCCGCTGCCACGCAGTACCGGCCACTCGCCTTGTTTGACGCCTTCTACCGCTCTGGCGCGCTCGTGTTCGGCGGCGGGCATGTGGTGTTGCCGTTGCTGCAGGCCGAGACCGTTGCCAGCGGCTGGATCGCCAGCGAAACGTTCCTGTCGGGGTATGGCATGGCCCAGGCGCTGCCCGGGCCGCTGTTTGCGTTCGCCGCATTCCTTGGCGCGCAGGCCGGGATGAGCGCCACCGTCGTCGGCGGCGCCTGCGTGGCGCTGGTGGCGTTGTTCTTGCCGGGGCTGCTGCTCGTCTACGGCGCGCTGCCATTCTGGGCGCGGCTGCAGCGCCAACGCGCGCTGCGCCACGCCGTCATGGGCGCCAATGCCGCCGTCGTGGGCATTCTCGGCGCGGCGCTGTACAACCCGGTCTGGACGAGCGCCGTGCTCGACCTGCGTGATGCCGCCGTGGCGCTGGGCTGCTTCATGCTGCTGGTGACGTGGCGCGCGCCGGCCTGGCTGGTCGTGGCCCTGGCCGCCGCAACCGGCGTACTGATGACGCTGGTCTGACGAGCGTCTCCAGTCAAGCAGGGAAATAACGCGTGCTGTCGACATCCTCCATCAGCGTGCCCTGGCGTGGATGCCAATCCAGCGCCTTGCGCGTCCAGCTGCACGCTGCCGGCACGTCCATGCCGGCGAAATGCGCCAGCGCGCCAAAGTGCTGCGCTGCTGCAGCGCGCGCGATGCCGGTCACCGGCACGCCCAGCCGGCGTCCGATCGCCGCTGCGATCTCGCTGAATGGGACGCCCTCCTCGGCCACGGCGTGATACCGCGCACCGGGAGCGGCGCGCTCGAGCGCCAGACGAAACACGCGCGCGGCATCCAGGCGATGCACCGCCGACCAGCGGTTGGCGCCATCGTCGACAAACGCCGCCACCCTTTTTGTACGCGCGAAACCGATCATCATCGGCACCAGGCCATGGTCGCCCTCACCGTGCACGGATGGCGGCAGGCGCACGACCGAGGCATTCACACCGCGTGCGACCAGTGCGCTGGCAGCATGTTCCGATGCGCGCGGATAAGCCGGGCTGAGCGGGAACGTCACATCCTCCTCGGTCGCCGGTCGGCCCTGCACATCGAGCACCATGCCTGACGTCACAATCAACGGACGATTCGAGCCCTTGAGCGCCGCGCCCAGCGCCTCGATCGCGCGCCGGTCCTGCTGGCAGTTAGCGGCGTACCGTGAAAAGTCGTGATCGAACGCGGTATGGATCACGCCATCGGCCGCCGCAACCGCGTCGCGCAGTCCCTCCACATCATCGAGCGTGCCGCGCCACGCCCGCACGCCAAGCGCGGCCAGCGCCGCCACGCCGGCTTCCGACCGCGTCAGACCGGTGACGGTATGGCCGGCGGCAAGTACATCCTGTACCACGGCAGTGCCGACGAATCCGGTCGCACCGGTAATGAATACATGCATGACATCCTCCTGTTGGGTAGATGTCCACTATCGACGGGCTGCGTATCCGGGTAAAGTAGTGACTTTATACGGGTATGAGAGGTAACAGGATGGATGGGGCAACGAGCCGCGACAATCCGCTGGGCAGCTACCTGAAAGACCGCCGTGCCCGCCTCGACCCGGCAGCGCTCGGGCTGGGCAGCACGCGCCGGCGAACACCTGGCCTGCGGCGCGAAGAAGTCGCGCAGCGCGCTAGTATCAGCACCACCTGGTACACCTGGCTGGAACAGGGCCGGGGCGGCGCACCGTCAGCTGAGGTCGCCGGGCGCATCGCACGGGCACTGATGCTCACCGGGGCCGAGCGCGAGCACCTGTTCCTGCTGGCCCTGGGCCGGCCACCGGCGCCGCACCATGCGCCGCACGCAGCAATCTCGCCGCGCATCCAGCGCGTGCTCGACGCATTACCGGCCAGCCCGGCCTTCGTCAAGACTGCCAGCTGGGATGTCGTCGCCTGGAACCGCGCCGCCGCGGCGGTGTTTGGCTACGACAGCGCGACGCTTGAGCAACGCAATATCCTGCGCCGCATCTTTTGTGACCCCGCCACGCGCGCCGCCCAGCGCGACTGGGACAGCGTAGCGCGGTTCGTCGTCGCGGCCTTCCGGGCCGACATGACGCGCGCCGGCGTCGATGTCCAGTCTGCGCCGCTGGTCCGCGAGCTGCGCCAGCGCAGTCCGGACTTCGACGCGCTGTGGCAAAGCCGGGATGTCGGCACCTACGGCGAAGGCACGAAGCAGTTGCACCATCCGGTGGCCGGCTGGCTCGCGCTGGAATATTCGTCGTTTGCGGTCGATGCTCGCCCGGACCTGTCGATGGTCGTCTACAACCCGGCGACGCCGGAGGATGCGGCGCGGGTGGTGGCGTTATCGACTGACTGAGGTTGCACGCATGCCAGATCCCACAGCCGCAGGACCTGCGTGATCGCGGCATCCATCGCCGCAGCTGAAACGCCGTCGCGTGCCAGCGTCGTCAATCCAAGAAGAAAACTCTCGAACACCGTCGCCAGTGCGCGAGGCTCGGTATCCGGGCGCAGTTCACCTTGCGCGATGCCACGCTCCACGCAGGCCAGCATGCCGGCGCCGGTACGGGCGCGCGACGCATCCAGCGAGGCAGTCAGCGTGGCATCGGCATCGCAGCCGGTGCCCACGACGCCCAGCACCACCATGCATCCGGTGGGATGACCGCTCCCCGCCTGCATGGCGGCCGAGCGACGCAACGCCGTCTCGATGCCCAGACGCGGTGCCATTCCGGTGTCCCACAGACAGTCGGTGACGGTGCCGTGCGTGCTCAGATAGCAGCGCACGGCTTCCTGGAACAGGCCTTCCTTCGAACCGAACGCCGCATAGAAACTGGGCGCGGAAATACCCAGTGCGGTCTTCAGCCGGCTGAGCGACGTCGCCTCATAACCATGTTCCCAGAACAGATGCATGGCCGTGGTCAGTGCGGCATCGCGATCGAATTGTCGGGGTCGGCCCATCTGCGCCATTGTAATCTCCTTGTCGAATACTTCCATACTAGTCGGTACAAAAATCGTTGACAAGCAGCGCATGCATCGCCTACATTCATACCAATCGGTACATAAGTACCGCTGGCGGTGCTTCGGCGGCGCTTCCCACCCTTCAAAGGAGCACACCATGCACGCCAAGACTGCCCATCCACCGAACGCTGTGGCCGGCGATGACCGACTACCCGTTGCCGCGCTGCTTGCCCTGGCAATGACCGGATTCATCTGTATTGCAACCGAAACGCTGCCAGCCGGCCTGTTGCCGAATATCTCAGATGAGCTCGGCGTGACGACGGCGATGGCAGGCCAGACCGTCACCGCCTACGCGCTCGGCTCGGTGCTGGCCGCCATCCCGCTCACCATCGCCACGGGCGGCTGGCGGCGGCGCAACGTTCTGCTGCTGACGATCATCGGCTTTCTCATCTTCAATTCGGTGACTGCCTTGTCATCCAACTTCTGGCTAACGATGACGGCGCGCTTTTTCGCTGGCGCCGCGGCAGGTCTGGCATGGAGTCTGCTCGCTGGCTATGCGCGCAAGATGGTGGCCGTGCACCAGCAGGGGCGCGCGATGGCGATCGCCATGGTCGGCACGCCCATTGCGCTCGCGCTGGGTGTGCCGATGGGCACCTGGCTAGGAAATATGCTGGGCTGGCGCAGTGCGTTCGGCATCATGTCGGCGCTGTCGGTGCTGCTGATCGGCTGGGTGCTTGCCGCAGTGCCCGACTATGCGGGACAGCAGGCGAGCGAACGGGTTGGTATGCGCAGCGTGCTGGCCACCCCGGGCGTCAAACCCGTGCTGGCAACGGTCATTGCGTGGATGCTGGCGCACAATATTCTCTACACTTACATCGCACCGTTCGTCGCGCACGCTGGCTTGCAGGGCCGGGTCGACCTGATCCTGCTGGTGTTCGGCCTGGCGGCATTGATCGGCATCTGGATTGCAGGCCGCACGGTCGATCGCCATCTGCGTACGGCAGTGCTGGCCAGCCTGGCGACCTTTGCGCTTGTCGCCCTGTCGTTCATTGCCTGGTCCGATCACCCACTGGCGATCTATATCGGCACCGCAGTCTGGGGCGTGACCTTCGGTGGCGCCGCAACTCTGCTGCAAACCGCGCTGGCCGACAGCGCGGGCGCCGGCGCCGATGTCGCCCTGTCGATGAACGTCGTCGCCTGGAACGGTGCGATTGCCGGCGCTGGTGTACTGGGCGGCGTGATGCTGCAGACATGGGGCGCGCACGCCTTTCCATGGGCCCTGCTCTGCCTGCTAGGCGTTGCCCTGGGCATCGTCTGGTCAGCCCGGGCACATGGCTTCAGGAACGGGCCACGGGCTGGCGGCGCGGTCGTCGCTGGTCATTGATGCACCAGGCGGTGCGGTGCCGATCAGCCGAAGACGCCCTCGTCCGACCCGTCGCCATCGAAGAACCCGCTTGGCTCATCACCATGGTTGCTGTCGGCCAGCGGATCGTCAGCCGCGTTCGGTTCATCGATGGCGCCGATGCCCGCCTGGTCGGCGAGCGCGCCGCCGCTGTTCGCCTCACCCGTCCCGGCATTAGCCAGCAAATGATTGGCACCACCTTCCGCGCCGGCTCCCGCACCATTGTGATCGAGCAAATTGCCGATGCCCTGGAACAGGAAGCTACCCGCAGCCACGCCGGCCGCCGTGGCCGCGATCGTGCCCAGCATGCTGCCGCCGGCGCCGCCCAGGAAGCCGCCGCTGCGGGCCGGTGCTGCTGCACCCTGCGCTGCGCTTTGCACCGGCGCTGGTGACGATGGATGACTTTGCGCCGAATTGCCCCACGTATTCGCGTCGAGGAACCCGCCGCTGCTCTTTGTGGTCTGACGTTCAAGCTCGGCGATGCGCGCCTTGGCATTGCCCAGTGCCTGCTCCACCAGCAGTGCGCGCTGCACCAGCAGGTAGGCGGCGTCCGGTTGCTCGGCCACCGCGCGCTGGATCAGCGCATCGGCTTGCGGATCTTTCGTCACGCCACGGGCCTGGACCAGCTGGCCCAGGAAGTCCTGCAAGGTTTTTTCGTCTGACGGGTTCATGATGGTCTCCGGTTGGAAGGTACGATATGCTTACACTGTGGGCCCGTTGTCGAAATTTCAAGCATCTTTGGATTGTCTTCGCTGTTCCGACCAACCGAACCGGGAGCATGCCATGCCTTCCACCGTTGTCCCCTGCCTGCGTTACCACGATACCCCCGCCATGCTCGCCTGGCTGTGCACGAACTTCGGCTTCACGATACGGCGTTGCATCCCGGGCAGGCAGGGCGAAGTTGCCCATGCCGAGCTCACACTGGGCGATGGCATGGTCATGATCGGCACCCATTCGGAAGATGACTATGGCCGCTTGCTGGCGACACCGGCGCAGGCTGGCGGCTTGCTGACGCAAACGATCTGGCTTCATGTGGATGATGCCGACGCCGTGCATGCCCGCGTGCTCGGCAGTGGCGCAGTGATCACCCAGCCGATCGGCGACGCACCGCAGGGCGGGCGCGCATTCGCCTGCCGCGATCCGGAGGGCCATCTGTGGCAGCTCGGCACCTACGATCCGTGGGGCGCCGCCTGATGCTGGCTCGGCCTGGCGCTTGTTTGCTATGCTAGCGCCCTTGCGCCGCCTTCATGATCGGGCGGCCCGTCATCTTTAGGGAAAGCACATTATGGTTTCGCTGCAAGAGCAGTTACTCAAGGCCGGCCTGGTCGACAAGAAGAAGGTCAAACAGGTCACGCAGGCAAAAAGCAAACAGCACAAGCACGAGCTGCGCACGGGCGTGGAGTCGGTCAACGAAGCGCGCGAAGCCGCGCTCGAGCTGCAGCGCAAGAACGCCGAGCGTGCGCGCGAGCTGAACACGCAGCGCGATGCGGCCGCCGCACAAAAAGCCATCCTGGCGCAGATCGCACAGATGGTGCAGAAGAACAAGCAGCCCAAGGGCAAGGGTGATGTCCCTTACAACTTTACGTTCGGTACCAAGATCGAGCGTATCCACGTGACGGCGCAGATCGTCGAGCACCTGGTCGCGGGTCGCCTGGTGATCGTGCACATGAACGGCAGCTTCGAGCTGGTGCCGCGCATCATCGGCGAGAAGATCGCCCAACGCGATGCGTCGATCGTCGTGCAGATCAAGAAGAAAGTACAGGAAGTGGAAGAGGACGATCCGTACGCGGACTTCAAGATTCCGGACGATCTGATGTGGTGATGCGGGGTTGAAACGGGGTTGTAACGCGGTGGGAACGGCGTTGCGACGCCGTTCCAGTACTACATTATTTCTTGGTCTTGTCTTCGATGTTCTGCGTAGCCGAGCCGGTCCGGCTCGCGCTCGATGTACGCTCGGTCTGCTTCTTCGGCTGACCCATGCCTGCCGCCGTGGTTTCCTGCTTGCTGGTGCCCTGGAAATCGGTCGACACCGAGTTCGCACTGTCTTCCGGCTCCGCTGCAGGATTGGCGCGCTTGTCCGCAGTGCCCATCACCGGTGCTTTTTGCTGGGTAGCCCCTGCTTTGGCTGGCTGCGGCGTGGTTGGGGTGGTCTGGGCTGCGGCACTTGCCGCGATGACGACGCCACTAAGCAAGACGATCAATTTTTTCATAACAAGCTCCAAGTCGATGTGTATATATCATCACTTTGTGATCAACTTGGCGATTACAAGGGCTGATTGACCGAAGCTGCGATCATGGCGCGCAGACGTTTCTGCGCGCCATGAACACTTTCCTTCAGGACTGCAGGTCCTGGCCCCCGAACGCATTCGGTAACTGCGCCGCTGCCGTGGTCTCGAACATGGCACCCGTCAGATTGGTCAGGATCACCGGCAGTTCATTGCCACCCAATTCCAGGATCACTTGCCGGCAAGCGCCGCACGGCGCGATCGGACCTTCGGTCTGGCCGATCACGGCCAGCGCTGCGAAGTCGCCTGGCTTGTAGCCATTGGCAATGGCGCTGAAGAACGCCGTGCGCTCCGCGCAATTACACAGCCCGTAGGCGGCATTTTCCACATTGCAGCCGCGGAAGATGCGGCCATCCTTGCATTCGAGCGCTGCGCCCACCTGGAAGTTGGAATACGGCGCGTAGGCCAGCTCGCGCGCGGCGCGCGCTTCGTCGATCAGTTTTGTGTAGGTCATGGCGTTTCTTTCAAGGACGGACAATGCGGTGAATCATTGGCTCGGCAGCTGGCTGCGTGTCGCCGATCTGGTAAGCCGCCTGCACCTGGCGTACGGCGCGCTCGGCGGCCTCAGGCGAACGTGCATGCACCATCGCCAGTGGCTGGCCGACAGCGATCTGGTCGCGCAGTTCAACCAGGCCCGTCAGGCCCACGGCGAAGTCGATGCTGTCCTGTGGCCGCACACGCCCGCCGCCCAGCGCGACAACCGCCAGGCCCAGGCCACGGGTGTCGACCGAGACGGCGTAGCCGGCCTGCAGGGCCGGCGCCGGCACGATGACGGGCGCTGTTTCCAGGTGCGCGTCCGGCTTGTCCATCAGGTCAGCCGGGCCGCCCAGCGCCGTGACCATGCGCGCGAAGCGCTCGGCCGCCTCGCCCGAGTCGAGTGCGGTCTGGAGTTTGGCGCGTGCTTCGGCGTCCGTGCCTGCCAGACCCGAAATCACCAGCATCTCGGCGCACAGCGCCATCGTCACTTCGTGCAGGCGTGCCGGGCGCGCCTTGCCGGTCAGGTAGTCAATAGCGACGCGCACTTCCACCGCATTGCCGGCCGCGTGGCACAGCGACTCGTTCATGCCGGTCAGGATGGCCGACGTGCGGGTGCCGGCGCCATTGCCGACGCTGACGATCGACTCGGCCAATTCCAGCGATTTTTCCGCCGTCGGCATGAAGGCGCCGCTGCCCACTTTCACGTCCATCACCAGCGCGTCCAGACCTGCCGACAGCTTTTTCGACAGGATCGAGCCGGTGATCATGGCCACCGATTCGACGGTCGCCGTGGTGTCGCGGATGCTGTAGAAGCGCTTGTCGGCCGGCGCCAGCTGCGCGGTCTGGCCGATGATGGCGACGCCGACATCCTTGACGACGCGGCGGAAGGTATCGGGATCAGGCACGGTGCTGTAGCCGGGGATCGCATCGAACTTGTCGAGCGTGCCGCCGGTGTGGCCCAGGCCCCGGCCCGAGATCATCGGCACGAAACCGCCGCAGGCCGCGATCATCGGGCCGAGCATCAGCGAGACGACGTCGCCGACGCCGCCGGTCGAGTGCTTGTCGACGACCGGGCCCGGGAGGTCGAGCGATGTCCACTCCATGACCTGGCCCGAGTCGCGCATCGCCAGCGTGAAGGCAACGCGTTCATCCATCGTCATGTCGTTGAAGTAGACCGCCATTGCCAGCGCGGCGATCTGGCCTTCGGTGACGCTGCCGTCAGGGATGCCGCGGACAAAAAACTGGATCTCTTCGGCCGACAGGATGCCGCCATCGCGTTTTTTGCGGATGATTTCTTGGGGGAGGAACATGGGGACGTCTCTATCAATTATTGGCTTCAAAACGTCATTCCCGGCCTTGGCCGGGAATGACGTTGTTGTGGATTGGTGGTGTGTTACACGCCGTATGGAATCCAGACGTTCTTCACCTGGCTCGCATGCTGCAGCACGACGCGGCCGCCGGCCTGCTTCGGATCGAACCAGTCGCGCCCTTTCGCGCCGCCGGTCCAGGTGCGCTTGAGCGTCTCGCTCGACAGGCGCTCGACTTCCGCACATCCCTCGGCAGAACCGTCATGGCGCCACACGGCATCGATCTCGCCGTGCGAGGCCAGCGTGCGCGCCAGCTCGTCGGCCGAGCCGGTAACGATATTGAGCGCCCCACCCGGCAGGTCCGACGTATCGAGCACCTGGTACAGGTCGATCGCCGACAGCGGATACTGCTCCGACGGCACCGCCACCACGCGGTTGCCCAGCGCCAGCGCCGGGGCGACCAGCGAGATGAAGCCCAGCAGCGGGTTCTCGTTCGGGCACACGATGCCGATCACGCCCACTGGCTCGTTCAGCGCCACGGTGATGCCGTGCATCGGCGGCTGGTGCACCTGGCCGTCGTACTTGTCGGCCCAGGCGGCCCAGTAGAACAGGCGCTCGACCGAGGCTGCCACTTCGCGCGCGGCGTCGGTCGAACCGGTCTGCTGCGCAATGCGCGCCGCGAATTCATCTGCGCGGATCGCCAGGTTCTCGGCGATGTAGTACAGCACCTGCGCGCGGTTGTGCGCGGTGGCCTTGGCCCAGCCGGCCGCCTTGTGCGCTGCTTCGACGGCGTTGCGGATGTCCTTGCGGCTGCCTTCGCCGATATCGGCCAGGAACGCGCCGTTGGCGCCATTGATCGCGCGGCTGTAGGCGCCGTCAGGGCGCGCCTGCTTGCCGCCGATGTACAGCTTGGCGGTGCGGTCGATCGCGAACGGGCTGTCGGCGTCCGCTGCTTTCAGTGCGCCCTTGGCGGCAAACACCGGCGCGGCAGGCCGTGCATCTTCCGACAGCGGCGTCAGGTATTCGTACATGCCTTCCTTGCCGCCTTCGCGGCCATAGCCCGATTCCTTGTAGCCGCCGAAACCGCAGCCTGCATCGAACTGGTTCGCCGTGTTGATCCAGACCACGCCGGCCTTGATCTGCGGGACGACGTCCAGCGCCAGGCTGATCGACTCGCTCCAGACGCAGGCAGCCAGGCCGTAGACGGTGTTGTTCGCCAGTTGCACGGCTTCCGCCGGGGTGCGGAAGCTCATCGCCACCAACACCGGCCCGAAGATTTCGGCTTGCGCCACGGCAGCCGATGTCGAGGCGCCCGTGATCAGGGTTGGCAGGTACCACGAACCCGATGTCGACAATTCGCCCGCCGGTTGCCAGACTTCGCAGCCTTCGGCGCGGGCCGATTCCACCAGGCCGTGGATGCGCTGCTGCTGCACCGGATCGACCAGCGCGCCGATGTCGTTCGACTTGTCGAGCGGCGAACCGACGCGCAGCGTTTCCATGCGCGCCTTGACCTTCTTGATGAAGCGCTCGTACACCGATTCCTGCACCAAGAGGCGCGAACCGGCGCAGCAGACCTGGCCCTGGTTGAACCAGATCGAGTCGACCAGGCCTTCAACGGCGGCGTCCAGATCAGCGTCGTCGAACACGATGAACGGCGACTTGCCACCCAGCTCGAGCGACAGCTTCTTGCCGCTGCCGGCGGTCGACTTGCGGATCAGGCGCCCCACTTCGGTCGAGCCGGTAAATGCGATCTTGTGGATGCCGGGGTGGTTGACGATGGCCTCGCCCACACGGCCGTCGCCCGTGACGATATTGACGACGCCTGCCGGTACACCAGCGCGCTGGCAGAGTTCGGCAAACAGCAAGGCGGTCAGCGGCGTGTACTCGGCCGGCTTGAACACCACCGTGTTACCGGCAGCCAGCGCCGGCGCGATCTTCCACGCCAACATCAGGAGCGGAAAGTTCCACGGCACGATCTGGCCGACGACACCGACGGCGCGGTAGTCCGCGAATTCTTCGGCCTGCAGTTGCGCCCAGCCGGCGTGATGGTAGAAATGACGCGCCACGAGCGGCAGGTCGGCGTCGCGCGTTTCGCGGATCGTCTTGCCGTTGTCGAGCGTTTCGAGCACGGCGAACAGGCGCGCGTGCTTTTGCAGCAGGCGCGAAAGCGCGTACATGATCTTGGCGCGGCCATGGCCACCCAGCGCGACCCAGCCCGGCTGCGCGCGGCGCGCGGCTGCCACGGCGCGTTCGACATCGTCGTTCGTCGCCTGCGTGACCTGCGCCAGTTCGACGCCATCGGCCGGATTGGTCGTGGCGAACGTTTCACCGGCGTCGCTCCAGGCGTTGTCGATGAACAGGCCAAAGCGGCGCTCATGACCGTCCAGCCATGCTTGCGCTTCCTTGGTGGTCTCGAGAGCGGGGCCGTAGTCCATGGTCTGAAGAATCTCTTTAATTGTTGGCATGACGTATCCGGATTTAAGGTTGCGCGTGACGATGGGCGGCCGAGTAGTTCCCGGTCACGTAGTGCTCGAGCTGGCGTTCGATGTCGGTCAGCAGGCTCGATGCACCGATGCGGAACAGGTGCGGCTGCAGCCAGTCGTTGCCCAGTTCTTCCTTCATCACGGTCAGGTATTGCAGCGCCGACTTCGCCGTCGAGACGCCGCCGGCCGGCTTGTAGCCGACCTGGAAACCGGTCAGTTCGTGGTAGTCGCGAATCGCGCGCACCATCACCAGCGACACCGGGATGGTGGCGTTCACGCCTTCCTTGCCGGTCGAGGTCTTGATGAAGTCCGCGCCGGCCATCATGCAAACCCACGAAGCCTTGGCTACATTCTCCAGCGTGACCAGGTCGCCGGTTGCAAGAATGGCTTTGACGTGCGCGTCGCCGCAAGCCTGGCGGTACGCCACCATCTCGTCGTACAGCGCCTGCCAGTTGCCCAGCAAGACGTGCTGGCGCGTGATGACGATGTCGATTTCAGTGGCGCCGGCAGCGACCGACAGTTCGATCTCGCGCAGCTTGGTTTCCATGCTCGACAGGCCGGCCGGGAATGCCGTGGACACCGCGGCGATCGGCAAGCGGCCCTGCAGGACCTTGACGGCCGGCGTGATCATCTCGTGGTACACGCAGACGGCGCCCGTGCTCAGGGTCTCGAGACCCAGCGCGGCCATCAAGTCAGCGCGCAGCGGGCGCATCGCCTTCATGCACAGGCGCTCGACGCGGCCCGGCGTGTCGTCGCCCGACAGCGTGGTCAGGTCCATGCACTCGATCGCGCGTACCAGCCATGCGGCCTGGTATTCCTTTTTCACCGTGCGGCGGTTCGCGAGGCTGGCGGCGCGGCGGTCGGCCGCGTTGCGGTTGACCTTGAGACTGTTGATCAGGCCAAGGTCCAGGTCCATGGCGACGTTGCGTTTGAAGTCCAGCGGCTGGCTCATAGCTGTGCGATTCCGTTCGAAAGTGGTTTGACGCCGAGGTGTTTCGCCAGCGTGGCGCCGATATCCGAGAAGGTGTCGGCCACCGGCAGTTCCTGCGGCGCGACGTTCGGGCCGAAGAAGATCATTGGGATGTGTTCGCGGGTATGGTCCGAACCCGGCGCGGTCGGGTCGCACCCGTGGTCGGCCGTGAGTACGACCAGATCGCCGTCCTTCAGCTTGGCCACGAATTCCGGCAGGCGCGCATCCAGTTCGTGCAGCGCGTTGGCGTAGCCGGCGACGTCGCGGCGGTGGCCGAAGTGCATGTCGAAGTCGACGAAGTTGACGAACGTGAGCGACTTGTCGCCCGCTTCGTCGGCCACTTCGAGCAGGCGGTCGAACAGCGCCATATTGTCCGGGCCCTTGATCAGGCGCGTGACGCCCTGCCCCGCATAGATGTCGCTGATCTTGCCCAGGGCGAAGACGTCGCCGCCCGCATCCTTGACGTGATCCAGCAGCGTCGGCGCGACCGGCGGCACCGCGTAGTCGTGGCGGTTCGACGTGCGCTTGTAGTCGCCGTTGGCGCCCGTGAACGGCCGCGCGATCACGCGCCCGATGTTGTACGGCTTGACCAGTTCATAGGCCGCTTCGCAGACGGCGTACAGGCGCTCCAGGCCGAAGTGCTCTTCGTGCGCTGCGATCTGCAGCACCGAGTCGGCCGACGTGTACAGGATCGGCTTACCGGTAGCGACGTGTTCATCGCCGAAGTCATTGATAACGGTGGTGCCCGAGGCGTGGCAGTTAGCCAGCCAGCCCGGCACGCCGGTCAGTTCCTGCAGCTTGTCCGTCAGCTCTTTGGGAAACGACGGCACGGTCTTCGGGAAGTAACCCCAGTCGAACAGCACCGGCACACCGGCGATTTCCCAGTGGCCGCTCTGCGTGTCCTTGCCGGTCGATTGTTCGCGCGCGATGCCCCAGGCGCCGGTAAAACCGTCGCGCTGGCTGAAACCCGGCGCCCATTCGCCGCTGGCCTTGTGGCCGGCCGCGCCCAGGCCGAGGCGCTCGAGGTTCGGCAGCGCCATCGGCTTGCCTTCCTTCGCGGCCCATTCGGCGATGTGGCCGAAGGTGTTGGCATCAAGGTCGCCATATTTGTCGGCGTCGGGCAGCGCGCCCAGGCCGAAGGAGTCCAGCAGGAGGATGAATGCACGGGACATTGGATCGCTCGCTTTCGGTAAGTGTGATTAAGCGTCTGCGCGTGGGGTCGAACCAAGGCGCTCGATATACGCGTGGATCAGCGTGATCATGTCCTTGGCCGCGATCGCCGCGTACTTCAGGGTCTGCTCATGCGACAGCGCGAACGGCGACAGGCCTTCTGCCAGGTTCGTGATTGCCGAAACGGCCGTCACTTTCAGGCCGCAGTGGCGCGCCGCGATGACTTCGGGGATCAGCGACATGCCGACGACATCGGCGCCCAGCGTCTTGAAGGCGCGGATTTCGGCGACGGTCTCGAAGTGCGGGCCGGCGGCGGCCAGGTACACGCCCTCGTTCAGCACGATGCCCTTCTCTTTGGCGACGGCCTTGACCTGCTCGCGCGTCTCGGCGTCATACGCATTGGACATGCTGAAGAAGCGCGGGCCGAAGCGCTCGTCGTTCGGGCCCGACATCGGGCTGCCCGGCAAGAAGTTGATGTGGTCGGTGATCGCGACCAGCGAGCCGGCATCGGCTTCGATGTTCAGCGAGCCGGCGGCATTGGTCACGAACAGCAGTTCGCAGCCGATCTGCTTCAGGGTACGCACGGCGTTGGTCATCACGCCTGGGCCGTAGCCTTCGTAGAAGTGGCCGCGGCCCTTCATGCAGGCGACCGGCACGCCGGCCAGTTCGCCCAGCACCAGTTCACCGGCGTGGCCGTGCACGGTGCTGATCGGGAAGCCCGGCAGGTCGGCGTAGCTGATCGAGACGGCGTCCGTCATCTGTTCGGCCAGCACACCCAGTCCGGAGCCGAGGATCAGCGCGACGCGCGGTGCGAAGCCCGGCTTGCGGGCGCGGATGATGTCGGCGGCGTCGAACGGGAGATTGCTGGACATGATATTCCTTGTGAAGTTCTGGTGATTCCGGGGGATGGGAGTGAGGCTGGCGCGGCCTTGTCAGGCGCGGCGGCATCTGGTCAGCTGAATATTATAACTATGCATGAATGCCGATATGTATGGCAAATACACTTTTTCTTCCCGATTTATATGTTTTCGCGATAAATTAGCAGGACCACGCCGACCTTGACGGCGCCATGACAAATGTCTAGCATTGCCGGACATAAGTTTAAATCATTTGCCGAGCGATGCCCAAAAAAGACCAGTTGTATGAGCTGATCCGCGCCAACCCGTTCATCTCACAGCAAGACCTGGCGGCGCGGCTCGGTCTGTCGCGTTCGGCCGTGGCCAACTACATTGCCACCCTCGTGCGTGAGCGGCGCATCCTGGGCCGCGCCTATGTGCTGCCGGATCACCGCCCCGTTGTCTGCATCGGTGCGTCGAACCTCGACCGCAAGCTGCGCTCGCTCGGCCCGCTGGCCCTGGGCACATCCAATCCGGCGCGCCAGACGGAGTCGTTCGGCGGCGTGGCGCGCAATATCGCCGAGAACCTCGCGCGCCTGGGCGCCCCGACGAGCCTCATCACCGCAGTCGGCCCGGACGCCTCGGGCCGCGCGCTGCTCGCCCATGCCGACGAAGCGGGCATCGACACGCGCAGCGTGCTGCTGGTCGACGGCGCGGCCAGCGGCACCTACACGGCGGTGCTCGATGAGGATGGCGAGATGCGTGTCGCGCTGGCCGACATGGCGATCAACGACGCGCTCACGCCGGCGTTCTTTGCCAGCCGCGCGCCGCAGCGCGCCGGTGCCGCACTGATCGTGGCCGACCTGAACCTGCCGCACGATGCCGTGGCCGCGCTGCTGGGCGACGCGCGGGCGGGCGGCGTGCCGATGGTCGTCGTCGCCGTGTCCGAACCGAAGATCAACCGCCTGCCACGCGATCTGCGTGGCCTGCGCCTGTTGATCCTGAATCTGGGCGAACTGGCAGAACGCGCCGGCCGCGCGATGGACAGCGAGGCCGCGATCGCGCGCGCCTGCGCCAACTTGCAGGCCGACGGCGCGCAGGACGTGATCGTCACGCGAGGCGCGCAGGGCGTCATGTTTACAACGCCCGATGGCCTGCGCAGCCTGGCCGCGCTTGCCGTCGACGTCGTCGACGTGACCGGCGCCGGCGACGCGTTTGCCGCCGCCGTCTGCTGGAGCCTGTACAGCGGCGCCACCTCGCTCGACCTGGCCTGCCGCCGCGGCCTGGCACTGTCCGCAATGACCATCGGTTGCGCGCAGACCGTCTGCCCGCAACTTGCGCCCGGCCTGCTCGACGAACCTGCCGACCGCCAACTCCCTATGACTGATTAACCAGAGACCTCCCATGCACAACTTCCTCCTGCTCTCGCCCGAAGTGGCCGCTGCCCGCACCGCCGGCAAACCGATCGTCGCCCTTGAGTCGACCATCATCTCGCACGGCATGCCGTACCCGCAGAACGTGCGCACCGCGCGCGAGGTCGAGCAGATCATCCGCGACGCCGGCGCCGTGCCGGCCACGATCGCCGTCATCGCCGGCAAGATCTGCATCGGCCTGTCGGACGAGCAGCTCGAACTCCTTGGCGCTTCGCCGGACGCAATGAAGGTGAGCCGGCGCGATCTGGCCTATGTGCTGGCGCAGGCGCGCCTGGGCGCAACCACCGTTGCCGCGACGATGATCTGTGCGCAGCTGGCCGGCATCGAAGTCTTCGTCACCGGCGGCATCGGCGGCGTGCACCGCGGCGCCGAAACGAGCTTCGACATCTCGGCCGACCTGCAGGAACTGGCGCAGACCAGCGTGGCGGTCGTCTGCGCCGGCGTCAAATCGATCCTCGACATTGGCCTGACGCTCGAATACCTGGAAACGCATGGCGTGCCGGTGATCAGCGTCGGCCAGCCGGGCTTTCCCGCCTTTTTCACGCGCGACAGCGGCTTCCAGGCCGACTTCCAGATCGACTCGCCCGAAGACCAGGCGGCGTTCATCCGCACCAAGTGGCAGCTTGGCCTGGCCGGCGGCGTTGTGGTAAGCAACCCGGTGCCGGCCGACGCCGCGATGGCGCCCGCCGAGATCGACGCCATCATCACGCAGGCGCTGGGCGAGGCTGCCAGCCAGAACGTGACCGGCAAGAAGGTCACGCCGTTCCTGCTGGGCCGCATCAAGGAGCTGACGGAGGGCCGCAGCCTGGCCACCAATATCGCGCTGGTCAAGCACAACGCGCTGATCGGCGCACGCCTGGCCGTGGCGCTGAACCACCGCGCGGCCTGAGTCGTCAGCGTAGCCGCCCATGTCGATCGACCTGAAACAACTGAAGTACTTCCTGGCGGTGGCTGAAGAGAAAAGCTTCAGCCGCGCCGCCGAGCGCCTGCACATTTCGCAGCCGCCGCTGTCGCAGCAGATCATGAAGCTTGAAAGCGAACTGGGGGTGCGCCTGTTTACCCGCACCACGCGCAGCTTCGAGCTGACCGTGGCGGGACGCGCGCTGATGGTCGAGGCGGCCGACCTGCTGGGCCGGATGCGCATGACGATCGACACCATCCGCCAGATCGACCGCGGCCAGGTGGGCCGGCTGCGCGTGGGCATCGTCGGCTCGGCGATGTGGGGGCCGATCCCTGGCCTCCTCGAACGCTTCCAGACCGATTTCCCGCGCGTGACGTGGACGATCCACGAGCTGGGGCCGAACGACCAGTGGGAGGCGCTGCGCAACAAGCAGATCGACGTGGGCTTCTGGCGCGAGCCGCGCATCGAGCCGGACGTGCTGAAAGCGGCCAACCTGCGCCAGGAGCTGTGCTTCAAGGAGCAGTTCTGCGTGGCCGTCAATGCACGCCATCCGCTCTCTAGCCGCGATGCGATCTCGCTGCTCGACATCGCCGGCGAGCCCATGCTCACCCTGCACCTGGACCAGTCGGCCGAGCCGCGCTACCTGATGCAATGCTGCGTGAACGCGGGCTTCGAGCCGACCATCTTCCAGGAAGCCGCCGAGCCGCAGACGCTGCTGGCGATGGTGGGCGCCGGCCTGGGCGTGGCCCTGATGCCGGAAACGACGAGCCGCATCGGCTGGCCGGGGGTGCGCTTCCTGCCAATCAACGAGCATGCGCCATCAGCCAACCTGTATATCAGTTACCCGGCGCAGGACGATGCGCCGGTCGTGCGGGCGTTTCTCAAAATCCTTTTCCCCGATCCACCAGCCACCTGAACAATCGAACCGACATTGACCCGTCATGCATTGCTTTTTTGCATGCATGTGTATAATTTCTAGGCAGGAAACTACGCACGATTGAGGCCAATTAATTATTTTTTAACTTTGGGTCCGGTATGATAGTTATCAAGACCATCAATTTTCCAGAGGAGCTCGTATGACTACAGCAACGCCGCGCTACGACGGGCTCCGCCTGAAAAAATTCGACGACGCCGTGTTCGATGACATTGACACGCTGCGCTCGGCGATCGACGACCGCATTGAACAATTATTGAGTGCAAACGGCCAGTCCGACAGCCTGGCCAAGGCCATGCGCACGTCGGCCCTGTCGGCCGGCAAGCGCATGCGTCCGCTGCTGGTCATGCTCGTCGCGCGCGACCTCGGCTGCGCCTCGCCGGCCCTGATCGACGTGGCCTGCTCGGTCGAACTGGTGCATGCGGCGTCGCTGATTCTCGACGATCTGCCATGCATGGACGACGCCAGCCTGCGCCGCGGCAAACCGGCAATCCACATCCAGTTCGGCCAGGACGTCGCCATCCTGGCCTCGGTCGCCTTGCTGAGCCGCGCTTTTGGCGTGCTGTCGCAATCCCAGGATATCCAGCCGGCCACCCGCGCGCGCCTGGTCGCGACGCTGGCGCAGACGGTGGGCGACCAGGGCCTCGTGCGCGGCCAGTTCGAAGACCTGCACGGCGGCGCGCGCTCGCCCGAGGCGATTGCCACCACCAATGAACTCAAGACCGGCCTGCTGCTGGGCGTTGCCGTCGACATGGCAGCGATCATGTGCCACGCCGACGAGAGCGTGTCGCAGCAGCTGCGCGCCTTTGCGCTGGCAGCCGGCCAGGCGTTCCAGATCAAGGATGACTTCCTGGACGGCGCCGGCAACGACAGCGCGATCACGGGCAAGGATACCGGCAAGGACATCGGCAAGGCCACCCTGATCAATACGCTCGGCTTCGACGAAGCGCAGCGCCGCCTGTCGGCCTGCCTGATCGAGGCTGACCGCTGCCTGGGCGCCGCCATCGGCGGCAAGGGCCGCACGCGGCACTTCATGAGCGCGCTGTTCGCCAAGGAAGCCAAGGGTGCGCGCTTCATCGCCGAACCTGCCAAGCCGCGCGAACTGCGCCCGAGTCACCAGCTGGCCGAGTTGCGCCTGAACTGAATTCCCGAATTGAATCTTTGATCTGACCAACCCTCGCATGACGCACTTCGCGGTCGTGGCTCCGGCCCTGTATAGCCACTTCAACACGCTGATGGTGCTGGCGCGCGAACTCGTCACGCGCGGCCACCGCGTCACCTTCATCCATCGCCCGGACGCTGCCGCCTACGTCAAGGATGCGCGCGTCGGCTTTCACGCCATCGGGGCAGCCACCCATCCGGCCGGCTCGCTGCCTGCGATGCTCGCACGCGTGGCCAATCCCGGCAGCCCGCTGGGCCTGCGTCGCGTGATCCTCGACATGGCGGCCAGCACCGAGATGCTGTGCCGCGAACTGCCGGCCGCGCTGAAGGCGCTGCAGGTCGACTGCGTGCTGGCCGACCAGATGGAAGCGGCCGGCGGCATGGTCGCCGAGAGCCTCGGCATGCCGTTCATCTCGATCGCGTGCGCCCTGCCCGTCAACCGCGAGCCGGGCATTCCGCTGCCCGTGATGCCGTTCGTGTACGAAGACAGCGAGCGCGCCTTCAAGATCGTCGAAGGCAGCACGCGCGTGTATGACTGGATGATGGGCCCGCACCACCGCGCGATTGCGGCAGAAGCCGAACGCCTTGGCCTGGCGCCACGCAGCATGCTGCACGAATGCCTGTCGCCACTGGCGCAGATCGCGCAGATCGTGCCGGGCTTCGATTTCCCACGGCGCGAATTGCCGGCGCACTTCCACCATGTCGGGCCGCTGCACGCAGCCAATGTGGCGCCGGCCTTGACCTCGGAAGAACTGGCGCCGTTCCTGCCACCAGCCTCCAGCACGCGCCCGTTCATCTACGCGTCGCTCGGCACGCTGGTGAGCGACCGCTACCCGCTCTTCAAGCGCATCGCCAAGGCTTGCAAGCAGCTCGACGCCGACCTGTTGATCGCCCACTGCGGCGGCCTGAATGACGCGCAGGTGCGCGCGCTCGAGGCCATCGGCGCCACGCGCGTGCATGCCTACGTGCCGCAACTGGCCGTGCTGGAACGTGCCGACGCCATCGTCTCGCATGCGGGTGCCAACACGATCATGGAAGCAGTGGCGGCGCGCACGCCGATCCTGGCGCTGCCGATTGCCTTTGACCACCCGGGCGGCGCCGCGCGCGTCGAGTACAGCGGCGTGGGCCTGCGCGCCTCGCCGCGCATGAGCAGTGTGGCCGATCTGGTGCGCAAGCTGCGCCGGCTGCTGGCCGAGCCGGATTTCGCCGCACGCATGGCGCCATTGTCCGACGCGATCCGCGTGGCCGGTGGCGCGCCGCGCGCAGCCGACATCATTGAGACCGCACTGCACCTGCCGACGGCGGTGGCCAGCCATGGATGAGCGCAGCAACAGTAGTCGCGACAGCATCGACCACGACCTGATCCTGGTCGGCGGCGGCCTGGCCAACAGCTTGATCGCCTGGCGCCTGCACACCGAGCGCCCGGAACTGCGCATCCTGCTGCTCGAGCAGGGCCGGCACCTGGGCGGCAACCATACCTGGTCGTTCCACGACAGCGACCTGACGGCGGCCCAGCTGCGCTGGATCGCGCCGCTCGTCTCGCACCGCTGGCCGGGTTACGACGTCGTGTTTCCCGAGCATGCACGCGCTTTGAATGGCGGGTACGCCAGCATCGCCTCGCCTGATTTTGCGCGCACCATTGAAGCCGCCCTGGGCCCGCTGCTGCGCACCGGCGTGCGGATCGACGCCGTCACGCCCACGAGCGTGCGCCTGGCCGATGGCACGCTGCTCCATGCACACGCCGTCATCGACGGGCGCGGCCCCAGCGCCAGCCCGCATCTGGCGCTGGGCTACCAGACCTTTTTGGGCCAGGAAGTACGCCTGCATGCGCCGCACGGCTTGACGCAGCCGTTGATCATGGACGCGAGCGTGGCCCAGCAAGGCGGCTACCGCTTCGTGTACCTGCTGCCCTTCGGCCCCGACCGCGTACTGATCGAAGACACCCATTACGTCGACAGCGCCGTCTGGGAACCGGAACGGCTGCGCGCCAACATCGCCGCCTACGCGGCCGGGCGCGGCTGGCAGATCCGCGACGTGCTGCGCGAAGAACAGGGCTCGTTGCCGATCGTGCTGGCCGGCGACTTCGACCGCTTCTGGGCTGCGCTGGACGGCCAGCCCACCGTCGGCCTGCGCGCCGGCCTGTTTCACCAGACGACCGGCTATTCGCTGCCGGTGGCCGTGCGCCTGGCCGAACGGATCGCCGCCCTGCCCGACCTGGCAGCGCCGTTTGCGGCACAATCGCTGTTTGCTGCGATCCGAAAAGAAGCGCGCGAGGAATGGCGGCGCCAGGGCTTTTTCCGCATGCTCAACCGCATGCTGTTCATGGCCGGCAGCCCCGACCACCGCTGGCATGTGATGCAGCGCTTTTACCGCCTCGGCGCGCCGATGATCGCGCGCTTTTACGCAGGCCGCCTGACATTCGCCGACAAGCTGCGCCTGTTGACCGGCAAGCCGCCGGTCCCGGTCATGGAAGCCTTCGTCGCCGTTCGCAAGACACAACCCCATCAGATCAGGAATCCCGAATGAACCAGATGAAAATCGAACCCAAGCGCGCCGTCGTGATCGGCGCCGGCTTCGGTGGCCTGGCCCTGGCCATCCGGCTGCAGGCCGGCGGCACGCAGACCACCCTGCTCGAAAAACGCGACAAGCCGGGCGGCCGCGCTTACGTCTACGAAGACCAGGGTTTTACCTTCGACGCCGGCCCCACCGTCATCACGGATCCGACCGCGATCGAAGAACTGTTCACGCTGTGCGGCAAAAAGATCGGCGACTACGTCGAAATGCTGCCGGTCACGCCGTTCTACCGCCTGTGCTGGGAAGACGGCACCTTCTTCGACTACGCGAACGACCAGGAAGCGCTCGACCGCCAGATCCATGCCCTCAATCCGGCTGACGTGGCTGGCTACCAGCGCTTTCTCGCCTATTCGAAAGCCGTGTTCGACGAGGGCTACCTGAAGCTGGGCGCGGTGCCGTTCCTGTCGTTCCGCGACATGATCAACGCCGGCCCGAAGCTGGCGCGCCTCGAAGCATGGAAGAGCGTCTACAGCATGGTGTCGCGCTTCGTGAAGAACGAGCACCTGCGACAAGCGTTCTCGTTCCATTCGCTGCTGGTCGGTGGTAACCCGTTTGCGACCAGCTCGATCTACACGCTGATCCACGCGCTGGAACGGCGCTGGGGCGTCTGGTTCCCGCGCGGCGGCACCGGTGCGCTCGTCAATGGTCTCGTGCGCCTGTTCCAGGACATGGGCGGCAAGATCGAGCTGAACGCCCCCGTGGCGCGCATCGAAACCGTCGGCAACCTGGCCAGCGGCGTGCGGCTGGAAGATGGCCGCTGGTTCCCGGCCGACGCCGTTGCGTCGAACGCGGACGTGGTCCACACGTATGCCAACCTGCTGAGCAACCACGGTCGCGGCAGCAGCCAGGGCGACGCGCTGCGCAAGAAGCGCTGGAGCAATTCGCTGTTCGTGATCTACTTCGGCCTGAACAAGCACCATGAGCAGTTGCAGCACCACACGGTCTGCTTCGGCGCGCGCTACAAGGACCTGATCACCGAGATCTTCAAGAGCGACAAGCTGGCCGACGACTTTTCGCTGTACCTGCATGCGCCGTGCGTGACCGACCCATCGCTGGCGCCCCCGGGCTGCGGCAGCCACTACGTGCTGGCGCCAGTGCCGCATCTGGGCAATGCGCCGATCGACTGGGACGTCGAGGGGCCGCGCTACCGCGACCGCATCTTCGACTACCTCGAGAAGCGCTACATGCCGGGCCTGCGCAGCCAGCTGGTCACGAGCCGTATCTTCACGCCGAATGACTTCCGCGACGAGCTCAATGCGCACGTGGGCTCGGCCTTCTCGCTCGAGCCGATCCTGACGCAAAGCGCCTGGTTCCGTCCGCACAACCGCGACGCCGAACTGCCGAACCTGTACCTGGTCGGCGCCGGCACCCACCCTGGCGCGGGCGTGCCGGGCGTGATCGGTTCGGCCAAGGCCACGGCCGGCCTGATGCTCGAAGGTGTCAACGCGGGAGCGCATGCCGGAGGGCTGCGATGACGACAGAGGCTGGCCAGAACCTGATGGCGCACGCGACCCAGACCATCGAGGTCGGGTCGAAGAGCTTTGCAGCGGCCGCCAAGCTGTTCCCGCCGGCCACGCGGCGCGCCGTGCTGATGCTGTATGCGTGGTGCCGCCACTGCGACGACGTCGTCGACGGCCAGGAGCTGGGCTTTGCCAGCGCCCCGGTGGCCCAGGTCGCGCACAATGCGCCGTTCGAACTCGACCGGCTGTACGACAACACGCGCCGCGCCTACGAGGGCGAGCCGATGCGCGACCCGGCCTTTGCCGCGTTCCAGGAAGTGGCGCTGGGCCACGCGATCGCGCCGCGCTATGCGTACGATCACCTGGCCGGCTTTGCGATGGACGTCAACGAGGCGCGCTACCGCACGATCGACGACACGCTGCGCTACTGCTACCACGTGGCCGGCGTCGTCGGCCTGATGATGGCGTCGATCATGGGCGCGCGTGACGAGGCGGTGCTCGACCGGGCCTGCGATCTGGGGCTGGCGTTCCAGCTGACGAATATCGCGCGCGACATCATCGACGACGCCGCCATCGGCCGTTGCTACGTGCCGGACGCGTGGCTGATCGAGGCCGGTATCCAGCCCGACCTGGTCGCGCTGCCGCGCCACCGGGCCGCGTTGGCGACAGTGGCCGCGCGCCTGGTGGACCATGCAGAGCCATACTACGCGTCGGCGTCGATCGGTCTGGCGGCGTTGCCGCTGCGCTCGGCGTGGGCGATTGCCACGGCGCGCAATGTGTATCGGCAGATCGGGGTGGAAGTGAAACGGCGCGGACCGCGCGCGTGGGACAAGCGGGTCGGCACGTCGAAGGCGACCAAGCTGCGCCTGCTCGCGCTGGGCGGGCTGCAGGCGCTGGCCTCGCGCCTGCAGTCTAGTCGCGAGCTGCCGGCGCGGCGTGGTCTGTGGCAGCGGCCTGGCCGCGCGGACCCCGCAGCTGGTTCTGCTGGGCCTGCAACTGCTGTTTGAGTTTGGTGACGGGCGGCGCGTACAGGAAGCCGAACGACACGGCGCCCTCCTTGCCCTCGACCGCATGGTGCATGCGGTGGGCCTGGTACAGGCGCTTGAAGTAGCCGCTGCGCGGCACGTAGCGGAACGGCCAGCGCTGGTGCACCAGGCCATCGTGGGCGATGAAGTACAGCAGGCCGTAGCCGGTCATGCCGGCGCCGATCCATTCGATGCGCCCGTAACCGCGCGTGCCGAACCAGATCAGGGCAATGGCAATGCCGGCAAAGACAACGGCGTACAGGTCGTTCTTTTCGAACCAGCCGGTGCGCGGCTCGTGGTGCGAGCGGTGCCAGCCCCAGCCGAAGCCGTGCATGATGTACTTGTGCGCGACGATGGAAAACAATTCCATGAAGGCGATGGTGGCGATAACGATGAGCGCGTTGAGCAGCATAATGAAGTAAGCGCCTTGATGGGGTGGCGGGCATGGAAGCGGATGTCGACAGCCTAACATGTGACCGCCGCGCACGGTAGCGGGACGGTTGCGCAGTCATGGCGGCAGGCGGTCAAACACGATACACCAACAATTGAACCATTGGAGAACACATGCAATCGACTTTCCGTACTTTAGTGCTCGCCGCAGCATTCTGCGCCGCAGGCAGCGCCTCGGCCGCATCGATCGAAGTACGCGTCCAGGGCGTCACGGCCAAGGGCAAGGTGCTCGTCGCCGTGTGCGACAAGACGACCTTCCTGAAGGATTGCGCGTATTCCGGCTCGGCCCCGGCCAAGGCGGGCGAAACGATCGTCACGGTCGATGGCGTGCCGACCGGTTCGTGGGCCGTGCTGTCGTATCAGGACGAGAACGACAACGGCAAGCTCGATCGCAACGTGCTGGGCATCCCGAAAGAGCCGTACGCATTCAGCCGCGATGCCCGTGGCCGTTTCGGTCCGCCGAGCTTCGAGGATGCAGCATTCGAGCTGCGTGACGAGAAAGCCGTCACCACGATCAAGCTGCGCTGATCGCTGTCAGTGCGTCGCGCCGCCCGCTTCGCGCAGGTCGGTGTCGACGCCGAGCGTGACTTCCACCGCCAGTTTGATGCCGGCGATGATGTCTTCCAGCGCCATCGACGGTGGCGCGTCAAGCCGCGCCGCCGCCTGCTCGGGCAGAAACGGCACGTGAATAAACCCCGCCTTGATCGGCTGCGGCTGCGTCGCCGCGTGATGCATCAGGCCATAGAACACGTGATTGCAGACGAACGTGCCGGCCGTCTGCGAGACACCCGTCACCAGCCCCCGTGCGCGCAGCGCGTGCACGATCGCCTTGATCGGCAGCGTCGAGAAATACGCGGCCGGACCGTCGGCGGCAATCGCCGTGTCGACCGGCTGCTTCCCGCCGTTATCCAGGATCGACGCATCGTCGACATTGATCGCCACCCGCTCGACCGAGATGTCGGGCCGCCCGCCCGCCTGGCCGACCGCGATGACGACGTCCGGATGCAGCTCGTCGATCAGCGCCGTCAGATCCTCGATGGCGTCGCCGAACACGCACGGCAACTGGCGCACCTCGACCTGAAAACTGTCGCCCTGCCACCCTTCCAGCGCGCGCACAGCCTCCCAGGCCGGATTGATGGTGGCGCCATTGAACGGCTCGAAGCCCGTCAGCAACACAGTCTTGATCATCACAGGTTCATCAAAAAGTAGAGCAAAAAGATATTGGTCACCAGGATCGGCAGCGCACTCGGGATCTGGGCCCGGATCACGGCGTTCTTGTCGGGCAGTTCCAGCAGCGCCGCCGGCACGATATTGAAGTTGGCCGCCATCGGCGTCATCAGGGTACCGCAATACGCGCTGAACATCCCGATCGCCGCCATCACGGCCGGGTTGGCGCCGTACACCCCCACCAGCACCGGGATCCCCACGCCACCAGCCATGACGGGGAAAGCAGCGAAGCCGTTGCCCATCACGATCGTAAACAGCGCCATGCCGAGGCAGTAGACGGCCACTGCGATGAACGCGGAGTCCAGCCCGATATAGGTCGTCGTCAGGTGCGCCACCGCCTTGCCGACCCCCGCTTCGGAAAACAGCAGGCCCAGCACCGCCAGGATGTGCGGCAGCACGACGGCCCAGCTCATCGCGTCGACCAGGCGCCGCGCTTCGCGCACGCCCTGCAGCGGCGTGGCCCGCGTGAGCCAGCATGCGGCAATCAGTGCCACGACCGCGCCGCAACCCATGCTGACAATCGTGATGTGGGCCGGATCGAGCAGCGGCAGGCCGCCCAGCTGCACGTCCTTCAGCAGGGTGGCGCCGATGACGGTCACCAGCGGCAGCAGCAGCGCCGGGATGAACAGGCGGTTGCCCAGCCGCGCGGCGCTGGCCTGACGCGCTTCCGGCGCCAGCGCCTTCGGCTGGCCGGCCTTCACACCGCCAAAACCGGCCAGCAGCGCCATGCCGATCATCAGGGCGCCGACCGCCGCCAGCGGCAGCGCTTCACCCGCCAGGTACAGCAGCGCGTACAGACCCCAGAACAGGGCCGTCGTGACCCGGCGCGGATTGCTGCGGTCCACCAGGTTCATGATGGCCACGGCCGCCAGCAGCAGGCCGACGAGGATGTAGAAGTGATCGATCGACAGCGTCATGCGGCGCCCTTCTCGTCCAGCACGGCGCGGGCAATCTCGGCGTCCAGGCGGCGCAGGTTCCAGGCGTGGATGATGAATGCGGTGATCGCCGTTGGGATGCCCCACAAGGCGATGTGCAGCGGATTGACCTCGATGCCTTCGGCTTGCAGGATCGTGTGCATCAGGACGATGGCGCCGAACGCAACAAAGATGTCTTCACCGAAGAACAGGCCGATATTGTCGGTGGCCGCCGACATCGCGCGGATCCGGTAGCGAATACGCTGCGGCAGCGGGCCGTGCTGCGCTTCGGCCGCCGCTTCGGCCATCGGCGCGACGAGCGGGCGCACCATCGTCGGATGGCCACCCAGGCTGGTCAGGCCCAGCGCTGCCGTGCTTTCGCGCGCAAACAGGTAGACGATCAAGAGGCGCCCGGCGGTGGCCGAGCGCACCTTGCCAATGGCGGCCTGGGCGCGGTCGCGCAAGCCGAAGCGCTCGAGCAGGCCGATGGCGGCCAGCGGCAGCAGCAGGATGAGTGGCAGGTTGCGGGTCTTGAGGAAGGCAGCGCCAAGCGTTTCGAGCAGCGTCATGACCGACATCGCGGCGGCAACGCCCGTCACGCCGCAGGCGGCAACGGCCACCAGCACCGGATTGGCGCGCAGCACGAACCCGACCACGATGACGACCACGCCGAGCAGTGGCCACAGATTCACAGCAGTTTGCATTGCATTCCCCGGCGGTGATAAACGCGGGCAATCTTACCCGATGTTCATGGGGCGCCGAGGCGAATGTCGGATGAAGGTTAGCCGGGCCGGACGGGATTGGTCGCCAGGTCGCCGACCACCGTATTCCACTGGCGCACGTGGAACGCGCGCACGAGGCCATTGAGCACGTACGGGTCGCGCGCCGCGAACAGCTGCACCAGCTCTGCGGTCTCGCAGTCGAACACGAGGACGGCCTTGTCGGCCGGCTCGGCCATGGCGCCGGCAAGAATCAGCTCGCCACGTTCCTGCGCTTCCCACGCCAGCGCCAGGTGGGCGTCGCGAAATTCGCCGCGGCGTTCGAGATAGTCGGGGGCCAGATCATAGGTCAGAAGAAAATGCACGAAGACTCCAGGAGATGGCGCGTGGCCGGATGCATCAATCCTACCGGAAAGCCGAACAAGTGGCGCAAGCGTGCTGTCCGGCATCGCTACCATGGGGCAGGCTCTGCCATGTTGGAATAAAACAACTTTTTAGGCTGCCAAACCGTCATGGAACATGCATAGAAGAATGCCTCTAAGAACAAAACTCGACGGCAGGCGTAGACTTGCAAGCATGGACACCTCGAAAAAAATGGCGGCGGGAATTACTGGACTGGCCAGCATGCTGTGGCTGGGCCTGACCGCTGCCGTCGCGGCCAACCAGCGCCGCCTGGTGTTCAATCCGACGCTCGTGCGCGAAGTCAAAAGTCCTCGTTCGAGCGGTCACCGCACCCGTCCCGTCGTCTTGCGCGCCAAGGACGGCACGCGCCTGGCCGGCTGGCTGATGACGCCAATTATTCCTGGTCCGCGACCCGCCGTACTGTACTTCGGCGGGCGCTCCGAAGAAGTGTCGTGGGTCGCGCGCGACGCCGGCAAGCTGTTCCCCAACATGACCGTGCTGGCGATGAATTACCGCGGCTATGGCGATTCGCAAGGCATCCCGGCCGAAATCCACATGATCGAGGACGGCGCCCTGCTCTACGACTGGCTCGCCACACGCGGCCAGGTCGACCCGCAGCGCATCGCCGTCGTTGGCCGCAGCCTGGGCTCGGGCGTTGCCGTGCAGGTGGCCCGCGAACGCCCCGCGCATTCGGTCGTGCTGATCACGCCGTACGACTCGATCCTGGCAATTGCCAAGCGGCGCTTCCGCGTGATGCCCATCGAATACATGCTGCGCCACCGCTTCGAGTCGATCAAGTACGCCCCGATGCTCAAGGCCCCTACCTACGTGCTGCGCGCCGCCAGCGACGATGTCGTGCCCCACTTCCACACCGACCTGCTGGTGGCCAAGCTGGGCGCACTGGTGGCCGACGAGGTGGTGCCGGATTCCGACCACATGACCATCCCGTACCTGGAAGCGACACACGCCATGGTTGCCGGCTTCCTCACGCGCCAGTTCAATCAACCGGTGACGCCGGCTGCTGCGGCCGCCGTGGCCGATGCCGTGGCGAATGCCACGCCACCCGTCGAAACGACGGCGGCAGCGCCCGATCTGGCCCTGGCCGCAAAATAATCGCCGAATTTGTCAGCATTTATATTTCCAGTGAATAAATTGGGAAGTAAAATCGTATTTGTCATCAACTTGCAGCTTGATGCATATTTGACAGCTTGTGCCCGAAGGGCGCGGGCCTGGCCCCAACGACCCTCCCCAGATACAAACCGTAACCACTTGCACGGCGCCGTGCTGCGACAATCGCGCAGCCGATCCCATCGCAAGGCATGCGGCGGGTACAATATCGCTATTCCAGGAGCTCAACCATGAAATTCAAGCAACTCAGCATCACCGTGGCGGCCATGTGCCTTGCCGGCAGCGCGCTGGCAGCGCCATCGACCGCACCGATCGCCGCGCCGAAATTCGGCATGGTCTACGATGCGGGCGGCAAGTTCGACAAGTCGTTCAACCAGTCGGCCTTCGAAGGTCTGCAGCGCTTCACGAAAGAGACCGGCGTGAAGGTGTTCGAGGTCCAGGCCAATAGCGATACCCAGGCCGAGCAAGTCATGCGCGGCCTGGCGCGCAAGAAGGTCGACCTGATCGCCGCCATCGGTTTCTCGCAAACCCAGGCCGTGCAAAAAGTCGCCCGTGAATTCCCGAACGTGCGCTTCATCCTGATCGACAGCGTGGCGCAAGGCCCGAACATCGAATCGGTGATGTTCAAGGAGCAGGAAGGCGCGTACCTGGTCGGCGTGGCATCGGCCATGGCGTCCAAGACCAAGAAGCTCGGCTTTGTCGGCGGCATGGACATTCCGCTGATCCGCGCATTCGCCTGCGGCTACGGCCAGGGCGCCAAGGCGCAGGCGCCAAAAGCTGAAATCATCCAGAACATGGTCGGCACCACGGCAGCAGCCTGGAACGACCCGGCCAAGGGTGGCGAGCTGGCACGCGCGCAATTTGACCGCGGCGTGGACGTGGTCTTCGCCGTGGCCGGCGGCAGCGGCATGGGCGCGCTGCAGATGGCCAAGACCAAGGGCAAACTGGCCGTGGGCGTCGACTCGAACCAGAACTATCTGCACCCGGGCACGATGCTGACCTCGATGGTCAAGCGCGTCGACGTGGCCGTGTATGACTCGTTCATGGCAGTCAAGAAAGGCACCTGGAAAGCAGGCGTCACCTACAAGGGCCTGAAAGAAGGCGGCGTCGACTGGGTGCTGGACAAGGATAACCGTGCGGTCGTCACGCCGGAAATCGAAAAGCGCGTCAATGCCGTACGCCAGGACATCATCAACGGCAAGATCAAGGTCATCGATTACCGCGCCGGCAGTTCCTGCCCGGTCTGATCACCTTCATTCCATTCGAAGCGCGCCGCGCCGGTTGATTACCGGTCCGGCGCGCTTTTGAATGATAAGCACACTTCCTTTTTACGACAGATCGCAATGCAGCCAGCCGTAGAATTTCGCAACGTGAGCAAGGCCTTCGGGCCGGTGCAGGCGAACGCCGACGTCAGCTTCTCGATCGCCAAGGGTTCGATCCATGGTGTGATCGGCGAAAATGGCGCGGGCAAATCCACCCTGATGAGCATCCTGTACGGCTACTACCATGCCGACAGCGGGCAGCTCGTCATCAACGGCAAGGAGCAGCAGATCCGCTCGAGCCAGGAAGCCATCGCCCTTGGCATCGGCATGGTCCACCAGCACTTCATGCTGGTCGAGAACATGACGGTGCTTGACAACGTCATGCTCGGGGCCGAAGGCGCCTTCAAGCTGTCGAAGAAACGCCGCGAGACGGAAGTGAAGCTGCGCGAAATCTGTGCGCGCTACCACCTCGACGTCGATCCGCTGGCCGTGATTTCCGATTTGTCGGTGGGCGCGCAGCAGCGCGTCGAAATCCTCAAGCAGATTTACCGCAGCGCCGAGATCCTGATCCTGGACGAGCCGACCGCCGTGCTCACCACCCAGGAAATCGCATCGCTGTTCGACATCCTGCGGCTGTTCAAGGAACAGGGCAAGACCATCATCCTGATCACCCACAAGCTGGGCGAGATCATGGACATCACCGACCAGGTGACCGTGATGCGCGCGGGCCGCCTGGCCGGCGCCGTCGCCACGGTCGACACCAGCAAGGAGCAGCTGGCCAACATGATGGTCGGCCGTCCGATCGAAGGCAACCTGCCGCGCAAACCGTATGCGCCGGGCGCCCCGGTGCTGCAGGTCGAGAACCTGCAACTGAAAGACGCCAACGGCGTGCAGCTGCTGGGCGACATTGCTCTGTCGGTGCGCGCTGGCGAGATCGTCGCCATTGCCGGCGTGTCGGGCAATGGCCAGAGCGAGCTGATGCATATCCTGTCGGGCATGCGCCTGCCAACCTCCGGCACGGTCTCACTCGAAGGCAAACCCCTGCCTTTCGCCGGCCGCTCGAACGCCGACGGCCTGCCCGCCGAACTGCGCGACATGGGCATCGGCCACGTGCCGGAAGACCGCCTGCGCGACGGCGTGATCAAGGATTTCTCGGTCATGCAGAACACCGTGTTCGGCTACCAGGAGCGCGTCACGAAGGGCATGGGCCTGTTCGATTTCGACGCCATCGCCAAGCGCTGCGCCCATTTGCTCGAGGCATTCGATGTGCGCCCGAAAGACCCCAACGTGCGCATCGGCCTGCTCTCGGGCGGCAACCAGCAGAAGGTCGTCATCGCACGCGAAGTCTCGGCCTCGCCCAAGCTGCTGCTGGTGGGCCAGCCCACGCGCGGCGTGGACATCGGCACCATCGAGAGCATCCACACGCAACTGCTGCGCCTGCGCGACGAGGGCGTGGCGATCCTGCTGGTCTCGACCGAGCTGGAAGAAGTGCGCGCGCTGGCTGACCGCATCATCGTGATGTCGGGCGGGCGCATTACCGGCGAATTGCCGATCGACGAATTCGACACGACCCGCATTGGCCTGTTGATGGGCGGGATGCACAAATCATGAAAACCACTGAACTCCCACGCTGGGCCTCGGGCTTCGTCCTGCCGGTCCTGAATCTGCTCTCTGCCCTGCTGGTCGCGGCGCTCGTGATCCATCTGCTGGGCGAAAGCCCGGTCGAGTCGCTGCAGATCCTCGTCAACAGCGCCGTCATCAATCCGGAAGGCCTGAGCTACACGCTGTTCTATGCGTCGACCTTCGTGTTCACCGGCCTGGCCGTGTCGATCGCCATGAAAGCGGGCCTGTTCAACATCGGCGCCGAAGGCCAGATGTATCTGGGCGGCCTGGGCCTGACGCTGGCGATGCTGGCGTTCGATGCGACGCTCTCGCCGTGGCTCCTGATTCCGCTGGCAATCGTGGCCAGCGCCGTCTTTGGCGCAGCCTGGGCCTTCCTGCCGGGCTACCTGCAGGCCAAGCGCGGCAGCCACGTGGTGGTCACGACCATCATGTTCAACTTCATCGCCGCCGGCCTGATGAATTTCATCATCGTCAAGTACATGATCCCAGAGGGTGACCAGAACCCGGCCAGCCGCACCTTCACCGACGCTGCCGCGATCCCGCTGCTGTCGAACTGGCTGCCGTTCTTCGGCGAGAGCACGCCGCTGAATCTGGCCTTCCTGCTGGCCCTGGTCGCGCTGGTCATTTACTGGGTGGCGGTGTCGCGTTCGAGCTGGGGCTACCGCCTGCAGGCCACCGGCCTGAACGCCCATGCCGCGCACTATGCGGGCGTGCGCATCAGCCGCACGATCATCATTGCGATGCTGATCTCGGGCACCCTGGCGGGCCTGGCGGCCGTGAACTCGATCCTCGGTTCGACCCACTACCTGAGCCTGAACTTCCCGGCCGGCGCGGGCTTCATCGGCATCGCGATCGCGCTGATGGGCCGCCAGCATCCGGTGGGCATCCTGCTCTCGTCAATCCTGTTCGGCGCGCTGATCCAGGGCGGTTTTGACCTGTCGCTGGAAAAACCGAACATCCCGCAAGAGACCTTCATTTTCATCCAGGGCCTGATCATCCTGTTCTGCGGCGCCATGGAAAACATGTACGCGCCGGCGGTACTCAAACTGATCAACGCAACACGCTCCAACAACGGCGCAAGCAAGGGATAAGCCATGGAAGACTTCCAGTTCGCCAGTATCGTCGTCTCCACCATCCGCAACGCGCCGGTGCTGATGTTCGCGGCCATGGCCGGCCTGTTCGCCGAGCGCAGCGGCGTGGTCGACATCGGCCTCGAGGGCAAGATCCTCGCGTCGGCGTTCGTCTCGGCCGCCGTCGCCTACACCTACCAGGATCCTTGGCTGGGCATCGCGGCCGGCATCGTCGCCTCCGTCGTGCTGGCGCTGATCCAGGCCTTCGTCTCGATCACGCAAAAGGGCAACCAGCTCGTGGCCGGCATCGCGATCAATATCGCGATGAGCGGGCTGACGTTCGTCGTCGCCCAGTACTTCTTCCAGCAGGGCGGGCGCACGCCGGACCTCGGTGAGGCGCGCCTTGCCAGCGTGATCCTGCCCGGGACCGAACTGGTGGCCGACGTGCCGGTGCTGGGCTGGGTCTATGGCAGCCTGATCGGCGGGCACTCGGTGCTGGTGTACCTGGCCTTTGCCCTGCTCCCGCTCGTGCACTGGGTGCTGTTCTACAGCCGCTTCGGCCTGCGCCTGCGCGCCTGTGGCGAAAACCCGCATGCAGCTGACGCGGCCGGCATCTCGGTCCAGCGCACCCGCTACACGGCGATGATCATCGCCGGCGTGCTGTGCTCGTTCTCGGGCGCCTACCTGTCGATCGTCCAGAGCGGCTTCTTCCTGCGCGACATGTCGGCCGGCGCCGGCTACCTGGCACTGACGGCGCTGGTGTTCGGCAACTGGCGCCCCGTGCACACGGTGCTGGGCTGCATGATGTTTGGCTTCTTTGCCGCGGTGCAGATCCAGATCGAAGGCGTCGACCTGCCGGTCGTGGGCCGCATCCCGGGTTCGCTGATCCAGATGATTCCGTACATCGTCACGGTGGTCGTGCTGGCGGGCCTGATGGCCAAGTCGGTAGCGCCCAAGGCGCTGGGCAAGCCGTTCGTCAAATCGCGCTAACGCGCATTCCCCGTCCTGCCCTCCACCGCTGGGGGCAGGACAGAATTCTCTCCAAATCCCACAACCAACAGTCGTATTGACACCGAAATCGTCGGTATCTCGCCACAATTGCGCGAATTTATCGTCATTACAGCAATTTTTCAGTTTTTCCTGTTCCGAATCTGCAACAATATGATTCCCCATGGAAACTTTTGGTTTCTATGGACATCGTATTTACTGACTCACGGAACGCCATGACATTTCAAAACCTTAAGATTCGCACGCTGATCCTCGGCGGCTTCGCCACCATTCTTGCGGCCATGCTGCTGCTGGTGGGAATCGGCCTGCTGCAGATGCAGAAAGCCGAAGCCCTCACCGACAAACTGACTGGCGAGAGCATGTACCGCCTGGCCATGCTGCAGGAGTGGCAAGCCATCATCGAGACCAACGCCGCGCGCACCATTGCCGCCATCAAGGTGACCGATGCAAGCGACGAGAAATTCTTCGTCGACGCGATGTCCAAGGCGTCCAAGCGCTCGGACGTGCTGCACAAGGCGCTGGTCGACAGCCTGGCCGGCAACGACGCCGCCATGGCGCTGTTTGCCAAAGTCGACGAGCAGCGCGAAGGCTACCGCAAGGCGCGCAAGAGCGTGATGGCGCAAAAGGCGGCCGGCGACGACGCTGCGGTACGTGCCTTCCTCACGACCGACATGCTGCCACGCGTGCAGTCCTATCTCGATAGCCTGAGCGCGATCGTCAAATTCCAGCAAGAGGTCGTGGCCGCCGATTCGAAGCAGATCCAGGACGGCTTCCAGACCAGCCTGAAGCTGCAAGTGGCGTTCGCCTCGATCGCCCTGATCGTCGGCGGCCTGTTCGCCTGGTGGATGGGCCGTCGCATCACGACGCCACTCGAAGAAGCCGTGCTGGTCGCGCAAACCGTCGCCACGGGCGACCTGAGCAGCCAGATCGTCGTCCAGGGTAATAACGAAACCGGCGCGCTGATGGGCGCCCTGAGGGACATGAACGACAACCTGGTCGGCATCGTCAGCCAGGTGCGCAGCGGCACCGAAACCATCGCCGAAGCAGCCGACCAGATCTCGGCCGGCAACCTTGAACTGTCGGCCCGCACCGAGCAGCAAGCCGGCGCGCTGGAAGAAACCGCATCGTCGATGGAAGAACTGACCGCAACCGTCCGCCAAAACGCCGACAACGCCCGCGAAGCCAACACGCTGGCGCAGAACGCTTCGCAGGTGGCCGGCCGTGGCGGCGACACGGTCGGACGCGTCGTCCAGACGATGGACGCGATCACCGATTCGTCGAAGAAGATCGTGGACATCATCGGCGTCATCGACAGCATTGCGTTCCAGACCAATATCCTGGCGCTCAACGCGGCAGTCGAAGCAGCGCGTGCCGGTGAACAGGGTCGCGGTTTCGCGGTCGTGGCATCCGAAGTGCGCAGCCTGGCGCAACGTTCGGCGGCAGCGGCGAAAGAGATCAAAACCCTGATCGGCGACTCGAGCGCCAAGGTCGAAGAAGGCAGCCGCCTGGTGTCGGATGCCGGCGCAACGATGCAGGAAATCGTCAGCAGTATCGGTCGCGTGACGAGCATCATGTCCGGCATCGCCATGGCAAGCCAGGAGCAGTCGGCCGGCATCGAACAGGTGAACCAGGCGATCGCGCAGATGGACCAGGTGACGCAGCAGAACGCGGCGCTGGTCGAAGAAGCGGCCGCCGCATCGACGTCGATGCGCGAACAGGCGAAGGCGTTGTCGCAGCTGGTGTCGACGTTCCGCTTCGAAGCGCAGCAGGTGCGGCCAGCGCTCAAACACGCGGCGCGGCCGGCGCTGGGGATGCGCGAAGCTGCGTAATCCGGGACACATCGAGTTGCCAGCCAAACGCCGGGTTCGCCCGGCGTTTTTCATGGTTTGAACGAAAGGTAGCCAGGGTCACAACCGACACAGCCGGGGTCAGGTCTGACATTTGGACACGGACTCTTCCTTATTACCGTCCCCACGGCATTCAAAAATCGACGTTGTGTTGAGCTCGTGTCTGAATGTCAGACCTGACCCCGGCTCCCGGCTCCCATGCTGTGAGTCGAGTGTTACATGGTCGATGGCGAATCAGGATTTTTACACAGCCCTGGCCGATTCCAGTCCTTCGTGACCGTCCGATGTTTTGCGGCCATGGCAACCTGCTATGCTGAGTCCAACGCGCGGGTTCGGCCAAGAGCAGACATGGCTGGAAGCTCAACATCACATCAACGCATCCTTATGAAACTTTTAGACGCGATCTTCCTGTCGGCGCAGATGCCAGAAAACTCTGTGATATGCGCCCGGGAGCCGTTCCACCAGAATAGTGAAGCAATGATCGTTCAGTTTGGTGAGGACTTTTCGATTCCGTCGGAGGTGACGCAGGATGGCTACGTTTATTTTCTTGAGACAGACGGCGTGACAGAGTTGCTTGAGATGATCAGCCAAAAGCGCAGTTCCAGAGAAACGAAGGCTGAGTTTGTTTGTTACTACGCGTCGTGGGATGCATATCCAGCGTTTTACAACGATCTGGGAGACGTAGCCGCACTGAGCCAGTGACCGCTTCGGGTCGGTACCGGCCTGTCGTGACAGTCCATGCTTTTTCAAGCCAGGCAAGCTGCCAAGCTGACGCGAACGGTCGGGGTCGACCAAAAGCGGCGTTACCGACGGTCGTTGAAAAGTGGTGTCAAGTTACAGGCCGTCACCGCGCCTGATGGCCCTCTACTGCTCTACGGTCGCAGCAATTTGGCGGAACAGTTTATTGACCTCGATTGCCCCCGCCTCATCGTTGTACATGCCCGCAGTGACAACGACGACCAAATCCAGCCCCGGAACCACAATCAGCCTTTGCCCGCCATTGCCGAATGCCGCCGTCCAGGCTTGCTCGCCACCCATCGCCCGTGTCTTTCCGTGCCACCAGTGATAGCCGTACTGGAAGCCGTTACCCGCGGCAATACGCGGTTGCAGCGATGCGTCGATCCATGTGGAAGGCACAATCTGCTTGCCGTTCCAGCGTCCGTGCTGCAGGAGTAACTGCCCAATTTTGGCCAAGTCTTTCGGGCGCATTCGCAAGCCCGCAAAGCCCAGCGGCCGACCACGGAGGTCGCTCAGCCATTCCCAGTCGGTGATGCCGAGCGGCGCGAACAGGCGCGTACGCGCGTAGTCTGGCAGGGACATGCCGACGCCCTTTTCGAGCATGGCGGTCAGCACGGCCGTGCCGCCGCCGTTGTAGCTGAAGCTTTGTCCCGCAGGATCTTTCATTGGACGATCAAACAGGTAGCGCGCTTGGGAAGAACGCCAGTACAGGCCCTGTTCGGGATTACCCAGGCCGTAACCGCCCGACTCGTTCCAGGCCAGCCCGCTGGTCATGTTCAGCAGGTGGCCGATCGTAATGTCCTGGCGCCCCGCCGTCTTCAAGCCAACCAGTTCCGGCATCAGGTCTAGCACACGGGCGTCGAGCGGCGGCACCTTGTTTTCCGATTCGGCGATGCCCCACAACAGGCTCGTTACCGATTTGCTGATCGAGCGTAAGTCGTGTCGGGTGCTGGGATCGAATTCCAGAGTGTGGTCGAACAGCGAGTAGACCGAGCGGTCCTTGCCAGCACGGTAGCATTCAGCCACGACGACGCCGTGGCGTTCGATGACCAAGCCGTGCAGATTGGCACTGTTGGTCTGGAATGCGAACAGCGCCGCTTGCAGCCTGACAGGATCGAAGCCATTGGTGGTGCCAGAAACAGTGTCGCAGCCGGATGTCGCCGCATGGCCAGTACTGCACAACGCCCAGCCGCCAAGGAATGCAGCACCAAGAAATCGGGGAGAAAGGAATCGCATGACTCATCTTGCCATGAAAAAGTTCCTTAAAAGTATCAAATTATTATTGTCGCAGATGGTTTGCTGCACGGGCACTGATCCGGCATTCCTCGCCAGTCACCGAGCGTCCGCACTGGGTCGATTCCTACCGGTCGAAACAGTGTGTGAATTTTCCGTCCCAGCAACCTGCTAAGCTGACGCTAACGTCCGAGTTCGGCCAAAAGCGGTCATTTAATGCTGCACCTTATGTCAACGATAGAGTCCATGAAAGTAGAATTCACCAGTCCTCGGTATCCCCGGGTTGAGTGCGACCAAGTTCTCGTTGCAGGTGGTGAATTTTCGGACTCGAATGTTGTCGCAAGCGTCTCTGTGGCTGTCGATAGTGCAGTAGTTGCCCGGGTGGACATTCTCTCGAGTGCAGGCGAATCAGGTTTCAGAAGCCTACGTTCCATCGGCAGCATGATCTACATCGGCTTTGGGCGGTTCTTGTTCGTGGTTGATGTTCATCTCAGCCACGTGCGCCGCTATTCACTAAGTGGTTACTTCGGGTATTTATACGACTCCCGTGACCTCGATCAACTTGATAGTCACATCTCCATCCTTGCCACTTCTGCATCTGAAGTGCTCGCATTTGACCTTACAGGCGGTCTGATCTGGCAGCAGTCCGACCTTGGAATTGATGGCGTAGTACTCCATCGTGCGAGCTCGGGCCGGATTGATGGAGAAGGAGAATGGGATCCGCCTGGCGGCTGGCGGCCGTTCAGCCTGAAGTCAGAGACCGGTTTGATCATCCGAGGACCGCTTCGGGTCGATTCCTGCCCTTCGTGAGAGTTCGCGACTTTTCCATCTCGGTGACCTTATATGCTCAACTGAACAGCCGGGTTCGGCCAGAAGCGGTCCTTCGCATACGTCGTGATCGGCCAACTGCGGACGTACAAATTACCGGACTGGAGCTACTGCCGGCCGTTACCGATATAAGGCAAATGATGTCAAGACGTTCTCGCAAAATTATTTGGAGCCGCACAGGACTGTGCTTAGTAGGAATCTACTTCATCCTTACGGTATTGGCGCTCATTGCTGCCTTTTCGACGGGCGATACGAAAGGGAATTTTGTCCTATTACAGCTTCCAATAGCTCTCCAAATAGGCGCGATGCCGGAAAGCCTGTTGCGCCAGTTAGCTGGACTTTCGTGGGGTGTGGCCTATCTCATCATCTGGCCCGCAACCGCGCTGATCCTATACCTGCTTGGTTACTGTGCTGGGTACTTGGTGAAGCCTCAGTCGCACTAACTAACAACAACACCCGGCGAACGAGGAAAACGCCTTGAAACGAAGCACTCTTATCCTTGGCCTAGGCATTCTTGCGGAGGGGCAATAAAGCTCGACACAAAACAATAACGCACATGGTACTGGCTTCGTGGCGTTACCAACCTCATACACCTGCGTCACGGCAGATCCGGCGTTCACGTACGTTGTGCGTCAACCCTGCCGGGCGGCTGCACTGCGGTGATCCTTTTTACATCGTTGAATCGGCCGGCCTGCTGCGCTGCGGCTGCCATGGCGCCGGCCAGCGCCCGGCATTCGTTCTCGCCTTGGGCCAGCAACATGCGAAACGAGGGAATGCGCGATATCGACCACAAGATGGCGGCCGTTACCCAGAACGGGCTGGCATGCAGCCGCCGTTTCCCGGCTGGATAGAGCTGGTCGCCGCTGCTGACGATCAGCGCAAAACACGCCTGCACGCCGCGTGCCAGCGCTGCCGCTTCGCCCCAGCTGGCGCCGCCTCCACGGCGCACGCCTGCCACCGAAACTGCTTCGAATGCAACGCACAAGGGTGCATGGCAGCGCAGCCATCGCAGCATGTCCGGCTCCAAGACCGCAGGCAGACCGCCAGCCTTGAACACCTCAGCCCAGCGCTGCGCGCTGAGCTTGCTCTTTTGTCCGCCGGCGCCGATGACCGCATGCAGTCTGCCGTCGGCGTCGAGGCTGGCCTGCACGAATGGCATGCCGAAGTCGCAGCGCGCGGGACCGATTGCATCGCGCAAGCGCTCGGGGTCGAACTGGTTGACCATGAACAGGATGCGTGTGGCGGCGCTGTCGCGCAGAACGGGAATCAGGGTATCGACCTGCTGCGCCGGCACAGTGACGATCACGAGGTCATACGGCGTTGCAGTGTCGAGCCGGTCGGCGACGGTCACCGGGGCGCGCGTGCCGTCGTCCCTGACAATGGCGCCGTCGCGCTGCAGTTGCCGCAGCCGAGGGGAATCCGGGCGGGCGATGACGGTCACGGCGTGCCCGCCGGCGAGGGCCAATTGGTAGGCGAAGGTGCTACCGATGTTGCCGGTGCCGATGATGGCGATTTGAAGTGGATTGGACAAGGGGATCCTGGTGAGTGGAAGGTCAGGCCGCGGCGGTCGCCACAGTGCTTTGTTTGAGTTGCATCCGCGTGAGTGCAGCCCACGCCAGCACATAGGTCGCGGTCATGGCCGTGAAGCCCGCATGCGCGGCGCTACCGAGCAGGCGGTCTGCGATGAAACCGAAAGCGGGGATGATCTGCTGCGCGTGCACACCCATGAAATGCGCGGGACGCGCATCGCCAACCCGGCGCCAGCCGACCAGCGGCAACCCGGCGCCGGCTGGTGCGCGCTTCCCGCCCAGCATCAACCCGCTGACGGTGGCGAGCACGAAGGTCATGAGCAAACCGGTGACGGCGCCGAAGACGGTCACCGACGCGCGCCATGCGGGATTGGTGTCGATGATGATCCAGGCCAGCCAGGCTTGCGACGCCGTCAATGCGATGGCGCCGCATGCCATCAGCACCGTCAGCGCCGTGTGCAGCGCGTCGCTGGTGTTGTAGTGCGACGGCTCGCTACGGCTGGCCTGGTAGGTGATATAGGCCGCCTCGAAGGTCGACGTTGCGATGATCAGCGCCTCGATGGCGGCCAAAGGTGCGCCGGGGCCGGCGGCGCGCATCAGCACTGCCGTGGTGGCGGAAAACAGCGCCAGGGCCGCCAGGAACTTAAGCGGCTTGGCCCAGACGTTGACGCCGCGGATCGTCCGCGAATCGCGGCGCGCGGCCAACGTGGCCGGGATCATGCACAGTGCCAGAATGACGGCAAAGACAAATAAGGGCATCGCGACCTCCGTTACAAAAGCAACGATAGTACCGACGTCTTTCTGCATGATCTATATGCTAAAGTCCGCATTATCTTTGCCATCGTCCGGGGACACTCATGGATGCACTATCGGATGTACTTTCCCTGCTTAAGCCCGTCAACTACATGTTCCGTGCCGTCGATGCCGCCGGCGACTGGGCGATCGGCTACCCGGAGCACCGCAGCATCAGATGCTTCGCTATCTTGTCGGGGCAGGCCTGGCTGGCCGTCGACGGCATTGCCGGTGTGTTGCTGGAGGCGGGCGACTGCGTGTTGCTGCCCCGGGGTTTGGCGTTCCGGCTAGGCAGTGCGCTCGACGTGGTTCCGGCCGATGCGTGGGATGTGTTCCCGTCGGTGGAAGAAGGCGGCGTCGTCACCCTCAACAATGGCGGCGCTGTCTACGGCATCGGCGGCTACTTCGCTTTTGATAGCCACCATGCGGACATCCTGCTCGGCGTGCTGCCGCCCGTTGTGCACATCCGCACGGAGGCGGACCGTGCAGCATTGCGCAGTGCAATGGAGCGTGTCATGGCCGAACTGCGTACACCTTTGCCGGGCGGATTTTTGATGGCGCGCCACCTGGCGCACCTGGTGTTGCTGCAGGCGCTGCGCATCATCCTTGCCGAGGGCCGGGCTGGCGGCATCGGCTGGATTTATGGCCTGGGCGACAAGCAGATTGGCGCCGCGTTGAATGCGCTGCATGGCGATCCGTCCCGCAAGTGGACGATCGACGCGCTGGCTGCCTTGGCGGCGATGTCGCGTTCGACGTTTGCGCTGCGCTTCAAGGAGCGCGTCGGCGAAACGCCCATCGATTACCTGACGCGCTGGCGCATGCTGTTGGCCGCCGACCGGCTGCTGACATCGCGCGACGCGATCGCCGTCATCGCACCGGCGCTCGGCTATGAATCGGAGAGCGCCTTCAGTACCGCGTTCAAGCGTGTCATGGGTTGCGCACCGCGCGACTACGTACGCCAGCCCAGCCCAATTGGGCTGCCCGTAGTCAGGTCACGTAGCCAGCATAGCAAGGGTCAGGTCTGACATTCGGACACAGACTCTTCATTAATATCGTTCGTGCGGAATTCATACATGGAGGTTTTGAATGGGTCCTCTGTTCTCGCTGATTTTGATAGCGGTGGCATCGGCAGCACTATTTGGGGTAGTGTTCCTCGTGTTGAAAATGTTCCTGCGCACCACTGATTCGCTTCGGCGCGCAGGTGGCTTTGTCATAGGAACTGGAATTGGCGCGATCCTGTCTGCAGGGGTACTTGCTCTAGCAATGGGAACTGATGTGACGCTTGCGACAACAACACATGTCTACGCTTATCTTTCTGCGGTCGCTCTCGGTGCTCTCGCTGGCGGCACCGCTCTCTCATGCTTCGTCGCGTGGAAGTTTCGTTAGAGCGGCGTCCGCTTCGGGTCCAGGCTGTGTAAAAATGCAAGCAAGGCGTCGGCTTGGCGACACTCGGCCTTTCAGATCGCTCACTACGGCGTGTTTTTACACAGCCCGGGTTTCCAGATCGGCAAGCTGCCAAGCTGTCGTAAACGGTCGGGTTCGCCCGCAAGCAGCCATTCAACGCACCCACCAGGAACGGTCAGACTTATGACGGCCAAATTCATATTGGATTCCCCCCGTGCCTGACTCCTGGTGGAGTTGCCAGTCGACCGCGATAGAATTTCCTCACCCGAAGGTCGGGTTCCGAGGATTGGCGACTTGGTGGTACTGGACCAAGGATTCACTGATCCGGAGGGATGTCGGATGGTCCTGGCATATTTCCCGACGCTCGACGCCTGTGTGTACGAAGCTGAAATCGATGAGTCGGAATTAAAACAGATTGAATGCCGTGCTAACGCCGAATGTGCGGTGACAAGGGATGAACGTTCACGTCGGCACGCGTTGCCGGCTGTAGACCTAGAAATGAATAATGGAGAATGCACATGCATGGCCCTAGTCCGGACACGGCGTATCCGATGGACGGTTTTCCTCAGATCTGCTTCCTGAAAAACATCGTTACCCGTCCGAACATCGACATTGGCGACTTCACGTATTACGACGATCCCGATGGTGTAGACAACTTCGAAAATAACGTGTTGTATCACTTTCCCTTCATTGGCGATCGGCTGATCATCGGTCGATTTTGTGCAATCGCGCGTGGCGTCAAATTCATCATGAATGGCGCCAATCACCAGATGAACGGTATTTCAACCTTCCCGTTCTTCATTTTCGGCAATGGTTGGGAAGTTGCTCGTCCATCTGCGGGCGAACTTCCGTACAAAGGCGATACCATCATCGGCAACGATGTCTGGATCGGTTACGACGTACTGATCATGCCCGGCGTGACGATCGGCGATGGCGCCATCCTCGCTGCGCGCTCGGTGGTCACTGCCGATGTCCCGCCGTACACCGTCGTTGGCGGAAACCCTGCTCAGATCGTGCGACGGCGCTTTGATGCCGACATCGTGCGGCGCCTGCAAGCGGTCGCGTGGTGGGCCCGTTCACCGGCGTGGATCACCAGGCATCTCAATCACATTCGGGCCGGCGACATCGACGCTCTCGAAAGCGCGGCCAATGCCGATCCACTCGAGTAGACTGTTTCGCTTGCTTACGTCAGGCTGATTTCGGTGTCAGCTTCGCGTCGAGCGGCTGCCGTACGGTGTGAGGCAGAGACCGGCCAACAACGGCCCGCACGGTCAAACCCTCATTGTTCCGGGACAGATCGGTCCATTAACCAAGCCAGCGTAGATGACCATATTTTCAAACGAACTGAAAACGGCCAAAAGAACAGTACGTATCAGTATCCTGGTGGCGTTAGCATTGGTTGGCCTTGGAATCAATGAGCTTCGTTCGCAACAGACCGGTTCATTTGGTCAGGGAGCAAGCGGCCTGCTTCGCGAGTTTCTATACACCCACTTTGGCGTCACTGGCCTTTTTGCTCTATGGATCGTGCTGGCAATGATCCCTCTCTCGCTTGCACGATTGATATGGCGCCACACACCTCGTGCTCCCAGCGATCGCTGGTACCAGAACTAATTTGTGTCGGTAGGTGCCAGCAATCACAGTGGCTGCCGGATTTCAAGCCTGGCAATCGGCTAACCATGACTGAAATAATTCAATGAGATCATTCTGCACACGGATCGTCGTCACAGTGGCATTGCTGCTTTCGGCGTGCACGGATGCCGGTTCACCTGAGAGCAAAGAGCCAAAGCCCTTCACCGACTTCGATGTGCTTACAATCGATCAATCGGCCTGTTTGTTCGACTGCCCCGTCTTTGAGGTCAAGATTTTTCATGACGGGCGGGTGCGTCATTCCGGCCCAACCTTCGAGCAAACCGGCGGCCCCGATGAATTCCGTATCGACAGGCGCGGCCTGACGCAAATCGCACAGGCGCTGCGCGACGCGCGTTTCGATGAAATGCGCGATCGTTACCAAGACGAGGCCGACGGTTGCGAATTCACGGCGTCCGATATGTCGACCCTTAGTTTGAGCATGAGCCGCGGCCGGGGATTTCGCAATAAAAACGTCGTGCTCTATACCGGCTGCCTCGGCCCCGCCATCCCGACCGAGCGCATCGATACGCTCGTCAAGGCTATTGATCGGGTCACAGGCACAGGAGCGCTACTTGAACGACGGAAGCAGGCACGCCAACGACATGGTGTGGCGGGCAAGCCCTGAAATAGCCGGGGTCAGGTCTGACATTTGGACACGGACTCTTCCTTATTACCCTCCGTACGGTATTCAAAAATCTACGTTGTGTTGAGCTCGTGTCTGAATGTCAGACCTGACCCTGCTTTTAGGCTGTTGACATGCCGTCGACTGTTGAACGCGTGGACGGGAAACCCGTCCACCCTACATCGCATCAAAAATGACCGGGCAGCGCGATCAGTGCCTTGATATTCACGGCGTAACCGGATCAACCGGCTCGAAACCCGCCGCACGCCGGTTCGAGCGCGCCAGCGTCCAGGCGAAGCCGATGCCGGCTGACGTGCCGGAATTTTTCAGGTGCAGCGGGCTGTCGCGGTTGGCGCTGCCGGCGTACGACTCGTAGCGCACGTAGCCGAACAGGCGCACGTCGGGATTGAGCTGGCGCGTCGCAAACAGGCCCACGCGCGCCAGCACCAGACCGGCATCGGCGCTGTACGCATCGCGGCTGGCGGTCGCATACTGCGGCGCGACTTCATAGAAATAGCGGTTGATGCGCTTGTCGCCGAACACCACCGACGTATTGGCTTCGAACGACCACAGGCCGCGCTCGCCCCGCGTTTCATAGGCCAGCTTCGGCTCGAACGTCCAGCCCTGGCGTCGCAGGCCGCCGCGTGCTTCGATCACGGCGCGCAGCGGCAGTTCGGCGCGCAATCGACTCGTCGCGTCGATATCGGCCACGCGGATTTTCAGGCGCGGGCCAAATTCGAACAATGCACCCAAATCCGGCATGCCGGCGCGTGCCTCGACGTCGTCGGAATCGGACGGCAAGGCGCCCGACAGCCCGACGTCGAATTCGAGGCGATCGGAACGGAACAGGCGCGCCCCGATGCCCGACTGGTCGGCGCGCAGCACTTCCCCGCGGTAGAGCAGGAACGGGATGGGCAGGATGCGGTTGGTACGATCGTCGGCGCCGGGATAGGCGGGCGTGCTCAGGGCCGCAGCGCCAAGGCCGAATTCCCACAGCGGCAGGCTGGCGCCGGCTGGCGATTGTGCGTGAGCGTGAAATGCGGGGAACAGGCAGGCCGCAGCAATGGCAGCCTTCAATGGAACGTGCATGGGGCCTCGGAAGTCTGGTCGGGAGATGACCGGATTCTATCCGAGGCCGTACCAAAAGTGCAGCTCGCGCAGCGAACAATCTGCGCGGCGCCGAAGGCGACAACTTACGGCCAGATCGCCTGCAGCATCGCGGCCAGGTTGTACCCGCCCTTGATCAGCTGGGTCTTGGCGATTTCGGAGCTCGGCACCGGATAGTTGGCCGGCACTTCGAGCGCGAAGGTGTAATAGGTCTCGCCCTTCTTGCCCGTTTGCGGCGTCAGCTTGCCCGGCACCACGTCGGCATACGCCAGCTTGGCTGATTTGAGGCCGTCTTCCACCCACTGCACCGGCCAGGTGGCCACGTCGCCTTTGGCTTTCGCGACCAGCGGCGCACTCGCGATCGCCACGTCCGCGAACTGCTCCGGTGTGCGCGTCTTGATGCGGCGGAACGCGTAGTCGACCGTTGTGCTGTCCCAATACGAGTGGAACGGCTTGGTCAGCGCCTTTGGCACGCCTTCCTTGATGATGACTGGCTCACCAGCAGGAATCACGCCTTTCGACAGCGCCGCCAGTTTTTCGTCATCGAGCAGCAGGTTGTTGCCGCCGCGCGAATCGAACACCAGCGCGTCGTCGATCTCGGCGCGCGACTTTGGCACGATGAACTTGCCGTCCTTGCTGACGAACGCCGAACCGACGTGCAGCGGCTGGTGAATGTCGCCGGCGAAGTGCGCCAGCAGGATCAGGGCCTGACGCTTGGTGAACTTGTGGGGGTTCAGGGCCGGGTCGGTCTTGCCCTGCAGGACGGCGATGCACTGCTCGAGCGTCTGCACGATGTCGACGTCGCTCGTGCCCACGCCGTGCTCATGGTAGTGATCGAGCTGGAACGGCACGTTGGTGTAGTGGTATTCGTTGTGGCGCGGATTGCCTTCGACGTATTCCACCATCTCGGGCGTCTGCGGGCCGCAGTACGTGCCCTTGACGCAGTCGGCCCAGTTGGCGACCGATGCCAGCGATTCGCCCGGCTGCAGCAGCAGTGCGATCTGCTTCTGGGCGTTGGTCCCCTTGAGCAGCTTGTCGGCGATCGAGCCGACGGCGCGGTGACCGTCACGGCCCCAGGCTGCGGCGTCCGATGCGCCCAGGAATCCGAAGGCGCTGGTGAGCGCCAGCACGCATGCGAGTTTTTTCATGATCATTTTTGATGTGCTTAATTGAGGCGCACGATGCGCGGGGTAGCCGGGGCCAGCGCGGCGCCCTGCCCTTCGAGTTTTTTCAGGTAGGTGATGAAGCCATCCAGGTCGCGCAGGCCGGTGTCGATACGCTCGGTGCCGAGTGCGAATTCCGGATAGCCGTCGCTGCCTTCGGCCAGGAAGTTGTTCAGTGCCAGCCGATAGGTTGCGGTATCAACCAGCGGCTTGCCATCGAGCTTGATGCTGCCCGGTACCAGGCGGGTGCCGGCGGGCCGCTTGGCATCCCAGGTATAGGTAAAGCCTTGCGAGACTTGCAGCACGCCGGACGTCACGTTCGCGCCGTCGGGCCACTGGCGTTCGAGCAGGTTGCGGATCTGTGCGCCGGTCAGGTTCATCACCACGGTCGTGTTCCCGAATGGCAGCACAGCCTGGGCCTGGCCGAAGTTGACGGTCTTGTCGGCGAGCGCTTCGAGGTCGCGCCGGATGCCGCCGTTGTTCATGAACGCGAACTGCGCACCCAGGCTGCGGGCCGAGTCCAGCGCCGCGTCGGCGACCAGGTTACCGAGCGGCGATTCACCCGCGTCGTTATTTTTGCGCAGCAGCGGCGCGACGGCGATCTTGGCGATCGGGCGCATCAAGGCAGCCTCGCTGCGCTCTTTTACCTGCGCGATATACGCGACCATCTTCGGATCGGCCGGGTACTCGCCCGGCTTCATCACGACGTTGGCGACGGTCAGGTTCGACACCGCGCCGCTGGTCGGCTCGACCTGCATCGACACACGCGTGAGCAGATGGCCAGCCGTATCGGCCTGGGTCACGACCCGGCCACCGACATCGCACAGGTAACCCTGATGCGAGTGCCCGGTCAGCACCAGCTTGACCGACGGATCGATCTTCTGGACGACCGGGACGATGTCGCCTGTCAGCTTGCTGCAACCGGCTTGCAACGGCGACTCGACCGTACGGCCGCCCTGGTGCACCAGGGCCACGATGACCTTGGCGCCGGCCGCGCGCATGGCCGGCAACGCGTTGTTGATCGCTTCGGCTTCGTCGCCGAAGCGCAAGCCCGCGATGCCCGATGCGACCACCATGTTCGGCGTATCGCGCAGCACCACGCCGATCAGGCCGACCTTGATGCCCTTGACGGTTTCGATGGTGAAGCCCGGGATGATCGGCTTGCCCGTGACCTTGTCGATCACGTTCGCGCCCAGGTACGTGAATTTGGCGCCGCCAAACGTCGGCGTGAATTTGCAGGCCTTGGTCGGGTGAGGCGAATCGCAGCCACCGTTCTGCTGGCGCAGCAGTTCCTTGCGGCCGCCGTCAAATTCGTGGTTGCCTACCGCGCTCGCGCGCAGGTTCAGCATGTTCATCACTTCGATCGTCGGCTCGTCGGCCCACAGCGACGACAGCGCCGGGCTGGCGCCCACGATGTCGCCGGTCGACACCAGCAGCAGGTCCTTGTCCTGTGTGCGCCAGGCCTGCAGGGCTGCGGCCACCGCTTCGGCGCCGCCGGCGCGCATGACCTGGTCCTTGCCATCGGCGCCCTTGAGCACGTAGCGGCTTGGCTCCAGGTTGCCGTGGAAGTCGTTGAGCGATACCAGATTGATGGTAACCGGGGCCTGGGGAGCGGTCACGCAGCCGGCCAGCAGCAGCGCAAAGGTCAGCGTGGAAAGACGGGCGCTTGCGCGACGCGAAACGATCATGAAAAACACCTTTTATGGAATCGGGCCGGGGTGGCCGGCACCCGGACAGCGGGGCTTGGATAAGCGCAACAGCAGGCATTATCCCATGCCGCCTGTGCGCAGGAAATCCTTACAGCAGCAGGGCTGCCGACTTTTTTGATGAAAAAAACGGCCGGTGTTTCCACCGGCCGTTCTGGCTACTTCATCGAACTCAAGTACTTAGAACTCGTACTTGACGGTTGCCTGGATAGCCCACTGCGATTCGCCCTTGGCCTGACGCAGATCCTGCGATTCGACCTGAGGACGCACTGCGTACACATAACGTCCCTGCGCATCGATACCTGCGTAGTCAACGAAGCTGCGCGCCGTGCCGCCGTTACCCTGGAATGGCACTTCATAGATACGGCCCCACTTCTTGTTCAGCAGGTTGCCGAAGTTCAAGATGTCGAGTGAGAACGTGCCCTTATTACGCTCGAAGATGCCCGGGATTTCCTGGCTGATGCGAACGTCGAAGCTGTTGGTCCACTTGGCGAAGCTGCCGTTGCGTTTCACGGCGCCACCAGCGGCGCTCTTGAGCTGGTCGTTCGAATTGACGATGTCCCAGAACTTCTGCTCATTCGCCTTGTTGGTCGCGGTATCGCCGTAGAACACGACTTCGCCGGAACCGAACGCGGTCGGGATGTACATCAGGTCGTTGCCGGCCAGGTTGTCGCCGTTCATGTCATTGTTGAACGTCCAGCTGTACGGCTTGCCTTCACGGCCTTCGTAGAAGATGCCAAGACGGGTGTTGTACTCGCCGAAGAATTTCTTCTGGAAGTTCATCAACGCGCTGACACGGTTCTTCACCAGATAGCTCGAGTTGGCGGTGACTTCTTCGTTCGGGTTGAACACCGAGCGGCCGGAATAGTTCGAGCTCGAGGTCGACGAGGTCAGTGGCGAGACTTCGGTCGCATCGGTGTAGCTGTAAGCAACCGACCAGCCAAAGCCTTTGGTCAACGGACGCGACAGCGACAGGGTAACGATGTTCGCATCACCCTTGTCGGTGCCCTTGGCCAGCAGCACATTGTTGTAGCTCAGGTTGCTCAGAGCGCGCGACGTCACGCAGCCCGAACGGGTCGAGACGGTGCCATTGGCAACGCTGAAGCAGCTGGCGTCGCGGCCACCGGCGTTCCAGAACAGTTGACGACCATCCGAACCGGTCGCGGTTGCGGCGCCCAGATTCAGGTTTTCGTAGTAGATGCTGTCTTTGTTCTTGGTGTACAGGTACTCCGCACCAAAGACAACGCCATACCATGGCAGTTCAGTGTCGAAAGCAACGTTGGCCTTCCAGATCGACGGCTGCTTGAAGGTCGGATCGAGAATGTCGACGTTGGCCGCTGGGGTCACGCCTGCCACGTTAGGCTGGTTGTTCGGATCGATGTTGAACAGGCCACCGGTGGTCGGGCAGTTGACAGCAGCGGTCGTCGAGCAGCTCACGAAGCGCGTTGCAACGCCCGGGTTCGAGAACGGATTCGACATCCACACGGTTGCCGCCGCGCCCTGGAACAGGCCGAAGCCGCCGCGCAGCTGGGTTGGCCGTGGTGCGTTGCTGAAGCGGTAGTTGAAGCCAACGCGTGGCTGGATCAGGTCCTGGCCATCGATGGTGCGGGTGTTGTCGTAGCCGAAGCCGCCGCGCTGGCGCACGCCGGTTGCCGGGTTGCCTGCGATGACAGCCTGAGCCACGGCAGCATTGGCCAATGGACGCCCGCCAACGTCGTTGCGGTCATAGCGCACGCCGTAGGTCACGGTCAGGTCTTCGCTGACGGTCCAGGTATCTTGCAGGAACAGACCGGTGTTCTTGACTTCGAACTGGGCGATCGCATTGTTCAGCGAGCCGCCGGCGACTGGCGTCTGCACATTGTAGAAGGTCGGACGGCCGCGGCGGAAGTTCTCCAGCACGGCTGCTTCCAGCGTTGCCTGGCTCGCGGTCGAGCAGTTCGGCAGCGCGCCGAAACCGTAGAACGTGGCGCTGGTGCTGGCGATACAGCCGAAGGTGTACTGGCCGTAGACGCCCTGCAGGAACGCGTTGTAGACCTTGTTCTTGGTCTGGTCGACGCCGCCCTTGATTTCGTGGTCGCCCACGATCCAGTTGGCGCCGGCGTAGAAGTCTTTGGTGTCGGTGCGCAGCACGTTGTTTTGACGGCTGTATTCGGTACCGAAGTTCAGGAAACGGTTACCAGTCGGCACGCCGGCTGGGGCGCCGGCTGGCAGCGCGCCCTGGAACTGCAGCGAGATGGCTGGCATCGCGGTTGCGTTCTTCGGGATCGAATCGTAATCGCGGGTCGAGAAGCGCAGTTCGGTCGAGAAGTTCGGGGTCCAGTCCGAGAACAGCTGGGCCACGACGGTCTCGATCGACTTGCCCTGATTGTAGAAGCCCGACGACAGGCCGACGCCGGTGGCCGAGAAGCCCGGGTAGAACGGCTCGTTCTGCTCGGTCTTGGCGTAGCGCAGGTTGGCGCGGTGTTCGTCAGTAATATTCCAGTCGAACTTCAACATGCGCTCTTTGGAGGTCAGCATGGAACCGGCAGGCACTTCCGTGCTGCCGATGTCGGTGCCGTAAGTCGTCTGGGCGATGTTCTGGGCTGCAGCGATGGCCGACTGGGTAATGCCGACGGTGGTACCAGCACCGCTGCCGATCGGACCGAAGGCCGGGCTCGAGCGCGAGCTTTCGAAGTTCTCGGCCAGCGCGTAGATGAACAGCTTGTCCTGGATCAGCGGGCCGCTGGCCCAGATACCCTTGGTCGTTTCTTTGGACTTCGGTGCATCGCTATAGGTGTCGTCCGTCGGGTTGTAACGGTCGCCCGACATGGTGTCGTTGCGGAACACGTAGTACACACCACCCTTGTAGGTGTTGGTACCCGATTTGGTCACAGCGTTGATGTTGCCGCCGGTATAGCCTTTTTGGGTGACATCGTAGTTGGCGACGTTGACCTGCACCGACTGGATCGCTTCGATCGAAATCGGCTGGCGCGCGGTCGGGCTGCCGTTCGCTTCCAGGCCGAAGGTGTCGTTGATCGCGACGCCGTCGATGGTCAGCGAGTTGTAGCGCGAGTTCTGGCCGGCGACCGAGATTTCGCCGCGTTCCTTGTCGGTCTGCGACACACGCGGGTCAGCGCGGGCATAGTCCTGCAAGTTGCGGTTGATCGATGCCTGGGTCTGGAGCTGGGTATTGCTGATCGCGGTGCCCGCACCCATATTGTTGTTCGAGAACACTTCCGAACGCGATGCAGTACCGGCGACGGTCACGGTCTGCACGCCCAGGGTGGCGTCGACTTCGGCGGTTTGCGCCAGGTCGAGGTAGACGTTGTTACGGGTTTGGGTGATGCCATCTTTGGTGATGGTGATCGTGTACGGACCACCCACGCGCAGACCGCGTGCAACGTAGCGGCCTTCAGCGTCGGTCACGACATTGCTGACAGAACCCGACTCGGTGTGCAGGATCTGCACTTGCGCGCCGGCAGCCGGCTGACCCGAGACGTTCGAGATACGGCCACCGACGGCCGAAGTGGTGTTCTGTGCGAACGACGGCGATGCCGCCAACGCAACTGACAAAGCCAGCGCCAACTTGGTGAGCCGGATCTGCTGTTGAGTGATCATTGATTACCCCAAAAAGAACTTCAAAGTTGTTTGTTGGACGCCCGACGGACGTCCTCCCCTGCTTTACTGCTTGTTATATTCGTCGTGCCGCGTCAGTGATTCAGCCGGCAAGCGGCTGCGATTGTATCGGTACAATGTTTCAACAAAATGACACGATGTGTGGTTTGATTTACACCAGAATTGCGCCAATATGCATCAGCGTTTTCAGCCCGACAAATTCAATTTGGCTTCGCTATTCAGAGCTTTTCCATATAAATCACCCCGTCGACGTTGTCGTTACGCGACATAAATCGTGTCATTTGGCGCGCTTTATGACATGGCGGAATTATATGCGTGGCATTCCACGGTGAAATTTTTTCGGCAAAAAATCAGTAGAACCAGCGGTGCAAGGGGAAATTCTGTAGCGAGAAGACGACAAACCCGACTTCCGGACGCACTTAGTACCGAAAAGTCGAAGGTTGTTTATGACAGGGAGGCGATCCGGCGAGCGCCGGATCGGGGATGACACACTTTATTTCGCGCGTGCGGTCTGGCTCGCCATGGCAGCGACTTGCGCTTCGAATCGGACGTAACGCCCGTCGAGCTGTTTCGTTAAGCGTTGTTTTTCTGCAACGGGCAGGAACGCGTAGCGGATGCTGTTGTACGACGCTTTCTTGATTTCCGCGTAAGTAGGCTTGAACTGGCTGGCAAATTGCACGTACTCGTGCGACAGCGTGTGACGGGTCACGCCGGCGTCGTCAGTCGAAATCACGTAGGGCACGCCATACTTGCGGTACAGGTGGATCGGATGATCCGCGCCTGCCACGCCGCTGATGAACGCGTTCGAGGTCAGGTTGATCTCGACCGGAATATCCTTCTCGCGCATCGTCTTGATGATGGCCGGTGCATTGGCTTCATGCGCCAGGTCCAGGCCATGGCCGATGCGGTCGGCGCCGGCAATGCCCAGGGCGCTGTCGATGTGGAACTTCAGGCCTTCAGGCGGCACTTCACCCAGCGCCAGCTCGCCCGCATGCATCGCCACTTTCACGTCCGGGTACACCGTTTTCAGGAAGCGGAACATCTTCATGTGCAGCAGGTAGTCGCGCATCGACACGTTCAGGCTTTCCTGGCCGACGATGTTCACGCCGACGATGCGTCCGCCCTTGGCGACGGCCTTGAAGCTCGACACCATCGCCGAAAACACCTGCGACGGCGCCAGGAGGCGCAGCGTGTAGTTCTGGTAGCGCATCGTGAAGCGCTCGTCGTCGATGCCTTCCGACGCAGCATTGATCTGCGCGACGAAGGTGTCGATCGACGTGTTGTAGGCGGCGTTGGCGTCCAGCGCGGCCAGTTCGGCGCGCAACTGGGCGCCCAGCGCCGCGTCGTCGTTCACGCTGGCGCGTGTGCTGGTGTCGAAAGCGGGGTTGGCCACGAACGGCGAGAGCAGGAACATCGTTTCGATGTAGCCGACATTTTCGGCGATGGCGCGCGCCTTGATCTCTTGCAGGCCTTCGCGCAGATTGTCGTTGGCCACCGGGCCGAAGTAGCCGAAGGTGCCGAAGAACAGGCGGTCCGGCGCCGGCTGGATGGCGACGTGGTTGCTGAAGTCCTTGTTCGACCAGCGCTTGACCAGCTCGCGCCAGGTGTTTTCATCAGCATTGACTTGTGCGCCCGACAGGCAGGTGCGCTCCGCAGCCGGCTTGGCGCGCTGCGCGGCGATGGTCGCCTTGTCGGTCTCGATGCGGTAGGTGTTCTTGTCGATGCAGAAGCCCTGCTTGTCGACGAAATCGACATAGGTCTCGGCATAGATCGCGCCCGAATAATGGTGGTGCAAATCGCCGCCCTTGGGCATCTGCGTGAAAAACATCGTCAGCTCGGACAGGCGCGGCGTGCTGCCCTCGATCAGGCTGGCGTAGTGGCGCGCGGTGGCCGCTTCGTTGGCGGTGACCGATGGCGCCCGGGCCAGGACGGGCGAAGCGACGACGGCCAGCGCCAGCAGCGCACTGCCGGGCAAATACTTGTGCATGTGATACTTTCAGGATGGGTGGCAAGCGTCAGACTCTAACGCCTTCGCCCAAGGTTGGCAATATTGCAGCTTGGACCGCCGCCGTGACTCTTATGCGTAGGGTGGACGGCTGCGCCGTCCACGCGGTGATGGTTGGCAGCCAGATCATCCGGCACGACAACGGCGCCGCCAACGATCGACGCGTGGAAGGCAGAGCCTTCCACCCTACGTGGCCTCGGCAAATCAACGTTCGTGCACCAGCCGACCATACGAATATGTCGCGGCCACCGTGCGGTCATCCCCCAGCAGCGCCAGCGCGAACAGCAGCTCTTCGAGCGAGTGGCTGTGACTCGTGCGGCGCGCCATCAGCGGCGTCGCTTCGCGGTCCAGCACCACGAAGTCTGCCTCGAGGCCGGGCGCGAAGCTGCCGATCGTATCCTCCAGCCCCATTGCGCGCGCGGCGCCCAGCGTGGCGAGATAAAACATGCGCAGCGCCGTCAGGTAACTGCCCTTCATGCGCGCGACCTTGTACGCTTCGTTCATCGTCTGCAGCAGCGAGAACGAGGTGCCGGCGCCAACGTCCGTGCCCAGCGACAGCAGCATGCCGGCCTTGTCGGCGCGTTCGAAGTCGAACAGGCCGCTACCCAGGAACAGGTTCGACGTGGGGCACACGGCGGCGGCCGAGCCGGTGGCCGCCATGCGCGCCATGTCCTCGTCGTCGAGCCAGATGCAGTGGCCGAACATCGCGCGCGGGCGCATCAGGCCATAGCTGTCGTACACGTCGAGATAACTGCGCGCCTGCGGGAACAGCTCGCCCACCCAGGTGCACTCGTCGCGGTTCTCGGCCACGTGGGTCTGGATGAAGGTGTCCGGGTACGCCGCCGCCAGCTCGCCCGTCAGGCGCAGCTGGGTTTCGGTCGACGTCGGCGCAAAGCGCGGCGTGATCGCATACAGCGCGCGGCCGCGCTTGTGCCAGCGCTTGATCAGCGCTTCGCTCTCGCCCAACTCGCCTTCGAGGTCACGCAAAAAGTCCGGGCAATTGCGGTCCATCAGCACCTTGCCGGCCACCATGCGCAGGTTGCGCGCTTCGCTCGCGGCAAAGAACGCGTCGACCGATTGCGGGTGCACGGTGCAGTAGACCATCGCCGTCGTGGTCCCGCAGCGCAGCAGTTCGTCGAGGAAGAAGTCGGCCGTCGAACGGCCGTCTTCATGATCTTCGTAGCGGCGCTCGGTCGGGAACGTATAGGTCTCGAGCCACGGCAGCAGGCCCGGGGCCGGTGAGGCGATCATATCGGTCTGCGGATAATGCAGGTGCGTGTCGATGAAGCCCGGGACGATCAGCTTGCCGCGGTAGTCGACGGGTTCGAGGCCCGCCGGCAGCGTGGGCGCGAGCGCGGCGTAGTAGCCGGCGGCCTGGATGCGGCCATCCTCGACAATCAGCAGGCCGTCTTCGTGAAACAGCGCGGCGCCGTCGTCGAATGCCGGATCGGCGCGAAAGTGCAGCAGGCTGGCGCGATAGGCCTGCACATTGGGTGATGCAGTGGGCATTACAAAAATTCCGGTTGAGGTTCGGGGTGATGTGCAGCTTCCCACACGGCCAGCAATTGCGCCACACTCGACGCCGCGATCACGGCCGGGGCCTTGCCGGCAATATCGGGCAGGCCGATCGGACAGATCATATTGGCCAGGCGCGCATCGTCGATGCCGCGTTCGCGCAGGCGCGCTTCGAACTGGCTGCGTTTGGTGCTTGATCCGATCAGGCCGAACCAGTCGGGCGTGGCCGGATGCGCGGGGCGCGCCAGGATCGCGTGGCACAGGCGCAGGTCGAGCGCGTGGCTGTGGGTCATGACGAGAAAGCTCGTGCGGGGCGCAGCGTGTGCTACCAGCGCCTCGGGCGTATCGGTCGCCTCGATCGTCACGTTCGCAGGGGTGGATGCCGGGAACATGGCGTCGCGTTCGTCGACCCACGTCACGTGGCATGGCAGCTCGGCCAGCGCGCGCACGATGGCGGCGCCCACGTGGCCGGCGCCGAACAGCATCAGGTGCGCGCGCGGCGCCAGGACCGGGTCGAGCAGCCAGCGGCGCCCGCCCTCGCCTTCCAGCACCCGGGCCTCGGGTACGCGTTCGAACGCCGGTGCGGCCGGCGTACCCGCGAGAAGCGCCACGTCGTCGAACAACGCCCATTCAAACGCGCCGTCCAGGGCAACAAGGCGCCAGGTGTCGACGTTGGGGCGCGTGCGCAGCAGGTCAACCTGCGCGGCATCGATACGCTCGAACGCGAGCCAGGCGACGCCGCCGCAGCACTGGCCAAGGCTCGGGCCCAGCGCAAAGCGTTCGAAGCGGCGCGCTTCGCCAAGCTGCAGCATCGTGCGCGCAATCTCCAGCGCGCGGTGTTCGAGGTGGCCACCGCCGATGGTGTCGTCAAAGTCGTCTGCACGCACCAGCATCTTCGCGCCCGGCTCGCGCGGCGCCGAGCCCTTCACGGCCGCCACCGTCACCAGCACGGACGGCACATCGCCCCGGGCGCGCAACCAGTCCATCCTCACGCGCGCGCGCCGGCGGCGCCCTCGACGAACGCGATCGCGTCCAGAATGGCTTCGCTCGTCGCGGGGGCATTCAGTGGTGGATTGACACGATGCCCGCCCACGCTCGAGATGGCGTCGCGCAGTGCGAAGAAGACCGAGAACGGCAGCAGCAGCGGCGGCTCGCCCACGGCCTTGGAGCGGTGGATGCTGTCTTCGACGTTGGCGTTGTCGAACAACGCGATGCGGAAATCCTCGGGGCAGTCCGAGACGGCAGGAATCTTGTACGTCGACGGCGCATGCGTCATCAGCTTGCCGGCCGGGTTCCACCACAGTTCTTCGGTAGTCAGCCACCCCATGCCCTGGATGAACGCGCCTTCGACCTGGCCGATGTCGATCGCGGGATTGAGCGAGCGGCCGGCGTCGTACAGCGCATCGACGCGCAGCAGCTTCCATTCGCCAGTGAGCGTGTCGACCACCACTTCCGACACCGCCGCGCCGTAGGCGAAGTACGAGAACGGACGCCCCGTCATCGTCTTCGGGTCCCAGTGCAGGCCGGGCGTGGCATAGAAACCATCGGACCACAGCTGCACGCGCGCCAGGTAGGCTTTGGCGACGACTTCCTCGAACGGCAGCGCCAGGCCGGCGACGAACACGGTGCCAGCCGCGAAGCGCACGTCGCTGGCCGCGCCCCCGTACTGCTGCGCCGCGAATTGCGCGAGGCGCGCGCGGATCTTGCCGGCTGCATCCTGCGCGGCCTTGCCGTTCAGGTCAGCACCGGTCGAGGCGGCGGTGGCCGACGTGTTCGAGACCTTGCTGGTGTTGGTGGCGGTCGCGCGCACGCGCCCCAGTTCGACGCCCAATTCGTGCGCGACAACCTGCATCACCTTGGTGTTGATGCCCTGCCCCATCTCGGTGCCGCCGTGGTTGACGAGGATGGAGCCGTCCACGTAGACGTGCACCAGCGCGCCGGCCTGGTTCAGGTGCGTGACATTGAACGCGATGCCGAACTTGAGCGGCGTGAGCGCCAGGCCCTTCTTGAGCACGGGACTGGTGCGGTTGTAGTCGTCCACGGCCGCGCGGCGCGCGCGGTAGTCGCTGCCCGCTTCCAGTTCGGCCACCAGTTCGGGGATGACGTTGTCGACTATCGTCTGGCCGTAGGGCGTCACATTGCGATCCTGCGTGCCGTAAAAATTCAGGCGCCGGATATCGAGCGCGTCGCGGCCCAGGTTGCGCGCGATTTCGTCGAGTACGTATTCGATGGCGATCGCGCCCTGCGGACCACCGAAGCCGCGAAACGCGGTGTTCGATTGCGTGTTGGTCTTGCCGCAGGCAGCGCGGATGTCGACGTCGGACAGGTAATACGCATTGTCGAAGTGGCAGACGGCGCGCGTGGCCACGGGGCCGGACAAATCGGCCGAGTAGCCGGCGCGCGTGACCATGTCGACCCGCGCGGCCAGGATACGGCCCGCGTCGTCGTAGCCGACCTCGTACTCGTAATGGAAGCAGTGGCGCTTGCCGGTAACGAGCATGTCGTCGTCGCGGTCGGCGCGCAGCTTGACGGGGCGGCCCGTACGCACGGCGGCGATGGCGGCAGCGGCAGCCCACAACGCCGACTGCGATTCCTTGCCGCCAAAGCCGCCGCCCATGCGGCGGCACTCGACCGTCACGTGGTGCGAGTGCAGGCCAAGCGCATGGGCGATCACGTGCTGCATCTCGCTCGGGTGCTGGGTGGACGAATACACGTGCATGCCGCGGTCTTCGCCGGGAATCGCGTAAGCGATCTGGCCTTCGAGGTAGAACTGCTCTTGCCCGCCCACGTACAACTGGCCCTTGACGGTGTGCGGCGCGCGTGCAAACGCGGCTTCGGCGTCCCCGCGCGTCAGGCGCATGGGCGGCAGCACGTACGACTGCGCGGCCCGCGCCGCCTGCGGCGTCAGGATCGCCGGCAGGTCCTCGTACGTGACCTGCGCCAGGCGCGCCGCGCGCCGTGCATTGTCGTGGCTGTCGGCGACGACGATGAAGATCGGCTGGCCCACGTACTGCACGAGGCCATCGGCCAGGATCGGGTCATCGTGGATGATCGGACCGCAATCGTTCAGGCCCGGGATGTCAGCCACGGTCAGCACCGCGACCACGCCGGCGCTGGCACGGACTGGCGCCAGGTCGATGGCGGTGATGTGCGCATGCGCGTGCGACGACAGGCCCAGCGCCGCATGCAGCGTGCCGGCCAGCTCGGCGATATCGTCGGTGAAGGTCGCGCCGCCACGCACGTGCAGTTCGCTCGACTCGTGCTTGCGCGCGCGACCGACTTCGGCCCAGGTGTCGAGGTTCTTGATGCCGCCGTCGTTCATGGTCGTCTCCTCAGGCGCCGGCAAAGGCATTGACTGCCTGCGCAGGCAGCGGATCGTGCAGACGCGTTTCAAGCCAGAAGCGGCGCAGCAGGTTTTGCGCGGTGCGCATCCGGTAGCTGCTCGAGGCGCGGGCATCCGACAGCGGCGCATAGTCGCGGCCCAGCGCCGCCATCGCGCCCGTCAAGACGTCTTCGGTCCACGACTGGCCCAGCAGCGCAGCCTCGGCCTGCGCGGCGCGCTGTGGCGTTGCGGCCATGCCGCCAAACGCGATGCGGGCGTCGACGATGGTCTCGCCGTCGAGCGTGATCGCAAACGCAGCGCACACGGCCGAGATGTCCTGGTCGAAGCGCTTGGCCAGTTTGTAGGTGCGAAAACGCAGGCCGGGGCGCGATTGCGGCAGCGGCACGCGCACGGCCTGGACGAATTCACCGGGCCGCAAATCCTTCTTCTGGTAGCCCAGGTAAAAGTCGTCCAGCGCCAGCACGCGCGTCCCGGCGCTGCTGGTCAGGACCACCTGGCTACCCAGTGCAATCATCCACGGCATCGAGTCGCCGATGGGCGAGCCGTTGGCCACGTTGCCGCCCAGCGTGCCGGCATGGCGGATCGGCAGCGACGCGAAGCGCTGCCAGAGCTCCGTCAATTCGGCGGGATAGCGCGCCGCCAGTACCTGATAAGCGTCCTGCAGCGAGACGCCGGCGCCGATCTCCAGCATGCCGTCCTGTTCGCGCATCGTTTTAAGCTCGGCGACCTGGCCGAGATAGATCACGTCGCCCAGTTCGCGCAGGTGCTTGGTGACCCACAGCCCGACGTCGGTCGAACCGGCCAGCAGCACGGCGGCCGGGTGTTCAGCGCGCAGCGCCGCCAGTTCAGCCACGGTGCGCGGCACATGGAAGTGCTGGCCATGTGCGGCATACGTGAAACCGTGGCTGCGCTGGAGCACGCGCAGGCGCTCGGCCAGCGCAGCGCGGTCGAACGCGACCGGCGGCAGTTCGACCATGCGGCGCGCAGCGTCGATGATCGGGCGGTAGCCGGTGCAGCGGCACAGGTTGCCGGACAGCGCATCGTTGATCTGGCAGCGCGATGACGCGCGCCCTTCCTGCTTCAGATACATGCCAAACAGCGACATCGCGAAACCCGGCGTGCAAAAGCCGCATTGCGAGCCGTGGCATTCGACCAGAGCCTGCTGCACGGGATGGGGCGCGCCATCCGGCTGCGCCAGGTCTTCAACCGTAAACAGCGCCTTGCCGTCGAGCGTCGGCGTGAACTGGATGCAGGCGTTCACGGCGCGCAGCGCCAGCTCGCCATCTTCCAGCGAACCGATCACCACGGTGCAGGCGCCGCAATCGCCCTCGGCGCAACCTTCCTTGGTGCCGGTGCAGCGCAAGTCCTCCCGCAGGTGCTGCAGGATGGTTTGCGTGGGCTTCACGTCGCGCAGTTCGCGCACCTGGCCCTGGTAGAGGAATCGGATCGGTTCTGACATGCCTGTCTTTGGTGAGTGGATTTCGGGACGCCAAAGGCGGAAGGCTACCATTCAGCGCCAGCCAACCTATAACCAATATGTGATATCGCTCATATCGCAAAGCATATACGTAGGGTGGACGGCTATGCCGTCCACGCGTCCGACTTGCCGTCGCACACTACAGAGCATGGTTGGTTTGAACGCGTGGGCGGAATCCGCCCACCCTAAGCCTGGGGATCAAGGCAAGGATGCACGGTTTTCCAATGATTGGCGATATCGATGCGGCGCGTGACCCAGACCTTGTCGTGCCGGCCCACGTAATCGAGAAAGCGTGCCAGCGCTGCCGTGCGGCCCGGGCGGCCCGCCAGGCGGCAATGCAGGCCGACTGACAGCATTTTCGGCTGGTTCAGGCCATCGGGGTCGCCTTCGGCGTACAGCACGTCGAAGGCATCCTTCAGGTAGTCAAAAAACTGCGTGCCCGAATTGAATCCCCCGGCCGAGGCAAAGCGCATGTCGTTGGTGTCGAGCGTGTAGGGCACTACCAGGTGCGGCGTGCGGCGCACCACCCCATCCGGCCCGGTCGCCTCCACCTGCTGCCAGAACGGCAGGTCGTCGCCGTAATGGTCGGCGTCGTAGGCAAAGCCGCCATGCTCGACCACGAGGCGGCGCGTGTTGGGCGAGTCGCGCCCGGTGTACCAGCCCTCGGGCGGCGCGCCGGTCAGGTCGCGGAAAATGGCCACCGCTTCGTGCAGGTGCGCGCGCTCGGTGGCTTCGTCGATGTTCTGGTACGAGATCCAGCGCAGGCCGTGGCAGGCGATTTCGTGCCCCAGTTCCTGGAATGCGGCCACCGCCTCGGGATGACGCGCCAGCGCCTGCGCCACGCCGAACACGGTCAGCGGCAGCTTGCGGTCTTCGAACAGGCGCAGCAGGCGCCACAGGCCGGCGCGCGAGCCGTATTCGTAGAGCGACTCCATGCTCATGTGGCGCGCGGGGAAGGCGCTGGCGCCGACGATCTCGGACAAAAAAGTTTCGGACGCCGCATCGCCATGCAGCACGTTATTTTCAGCGCCCTCTTCGTAGTTGAGCACGAACTGCAGCGCGATGCGCGCCGCGCCCGGCCACTGTGGATGGGGCGGCGTGCGGCCGTAGCCGGCCAGGTCGCGCGGGTAGGAGATCGGCATGCGCATTCCAGATAGGAGTTAGTCCGATCATATCGTGCCATGCGATGCCTGCAGCAGTCCAGTGTGGATGCTTGGCCCGTCGTTCTCTACGTCATCCGCAACGATTCGACCACCGGCCCGGGGCGTATCCGGCCGTCGATGGCGCGTTCCTTGAGCGCAGTGCGCCCGACGCCCCCAACCGCGCCGACGTCGACGACCAGCGTCGAGCCGGGTGCTGCCTTCTGCAGGGTCGACAGAAAGCCGCCGAGCAGGCGTCGCGTCAGCGCCTGGCGATCGTCCAGCACCGTGACGTGTTCGGCGGCGCCCCACTCGAACTGCACGCCGACCACCCGCGCTTCGGTGGCAAGCAGGTCCAGCAGGTCCTGCACGATGTCCGCAAGCGCCAAGGGCTCGGGCTGGGCGGGGCCAGTGCGCTCGAGCGCCAGCACGCGCCAGGTGCGCGCCTGGCGGGCGAACTGCGCACTCATCGCCTTGGAAGTCTGCACCATGGCGGTGACGTCGGCACCGGCGGCAATCCGGCGCGCGGCGACCTCCATGCGCAGGCGGGCGCTCGTCAGGCGTTGCAGCATGTCCTGGCGCAGGCGTTCCAGGGTGTGCTCGATCTCCGGGCCGCTGGTGCTGGAGAGCCACTTGGCCAGCAACTCGCATTCCACCGCTTCCGTGGCGCAGAACAGGATGTCACGCACACGGTCGGCCGTGGCCAGCGTCCGCACCGACATGCTCAGCACGCCCATCGGACCTAGTGGCCCGGTAATCGGTACACCCTGGCACGTGAAGGCATGAAAGCCTTCGATGAAATGCTCGGGGCCGACCAGCTCCACATACCCGTTCTCGGCGATGGCGGTGCCGACGCCGTTGGCGCCGGCATGCGCCTCATCGAGCAGGGAGCCGGGGCGCGGGAAATTCTCATCGGCCATGGTTTCAGGGTCGCCCGTCAGGCACAGCAGCCGGCCGTCGGTGTCCGCCAGCATCGCCGCGTGCCGGTTTTCACCTGCCGCTCTGGACAAGGCCCCGAGAAACGGCGCTGTTGCCGTGATGAGCTCGTGACGCTCTGCGAGCAGTTGCTGGGTGTCGTGCTCTCCCAGCAGGTCGGCGCGGCCGAGGCGAGGATTGCAGCCACTGGCGCGTGCGCGGTCCCAGGCCCTGAGCACGTACGGCCGCAGCGTGTCCGGCGCAAGATTTTGATGCTGCACATAGCGTTCCCACGTCGCGCGCACCTGGTCGACATCGGGGTGCCTGACGTTGGACAGAAACTGCATCAGGCCATTCCTGCACCTGGAGGGCACGCTGCTGGCAGCAGGCTTCGCATCAGGCGGACCATCTGGTCGAACTCGAATGGCTTGGACAACGCCTCATCGAAGCCGGCAGCAGCCGATTCGGCAGCCAGGCTTGCCATGGCCGACACCAGCACTGCCGGCGCCGTCAACCCGCATTCGCGCATCTGCTTGAGGGCCTGCGAGCCGTTCAACCACGGCATGCGATAGTCGAGCATGACCAGATCCGGGGTCAGCCCGTCACATACGGCGGCCACGGCCCGCCGCGGGTCGTCGTGCAGCGACACCCGGAAGCCTTCAGTTTCAAGAAGCCATGCGACGCTCTCGAGCAAATCCAGCTCGTCGTCCACGATCATTACGTGCCATTTGCCTGTCATCACTCATGATACACCTGCTACCAAGAATCAACTCAGGATGCCGGCACACGGTATTGCGAATGGACCCTGCCTCCACCTCACCAAGTGACGCGGCCCGTCTGCCACGTTATGATGGGAAACCATCCGGACGCAAGGACACCCATGGGCAAACTCACCACCCACGTACTCGACACCGCGCACGGCTGCCCCGGCGCCGGTATCACCGTCGAGCTTTACGCACTCGACGCGGCGGGCCGCACGCTGGTCAAGGCGGACGTGACGAACGACGATGGCCGCTGCGCCACGCCACTACTCGATGCTGCGGCGCTGCGCCCTGGCCAGTACGAGCTGGTGTTTCATGCGGGCGACTATTACGCGGCGCGCGGCGTGGCCTTGTCCACTCCGCGCTTCCTGGACCGGATCACGCTGGGCTTCGGCATCGGCGACAGCGCCCAGAATTACCACGTGCCGCTGGTGATGACGCCCTGGTCGTACTCGACCTACCGGGGTAGCTAAGCGCCATGGATACGCTCCCCGATACCATCGACCACCGCCTGCCCAGCTGGCTTGGCCACGCGCGCATCGGGATCGGCCTGGCGCAGGGTGCGCTGCTGTACCTGCTTTACACGGCACTGCAACACAATTCATGGCCCGCGACGGTTCCCCTGCTGTTCGCGCCGCTGGTGATGCTGGGCGTGCTGCTGCCGATCATCCTGAGCAGCGCCCTCGGGCACCTGCCGCGTCGCACACTGGCGCGCTGGTGCGGCGCCGCCGCCGTCGCGATCGCGCTGCTGACCATGTACGACATCTGGCGCCGCCTGGGCGGCACTCAGATGCTGCGCCCTACGCCGTCCGGCGCCCTGTGGGTGTGCCTGGCGGCCGGCTGCTTCATCGCCCACGCGCTGGTACTTGCCGGCGCGCGCGAGCGCCGGCGCGTGGCGTCGTACGCCACCTATTTCGAGGTTGCCTGGACCCTTGGCCTGCAGGTGGCCTTCAGCGGCCTGTTCGTCGGCGCGACCTGGCTCGTGCTGCAACTGGGCGCATCGCTGTTCGACCTGATCCGGCTCGACTTCCTGAGCCAGGCCATGCGCAAGGCCTGGTTCTTCATTCCCGTGACCACCTTCGCCTTTGCCAGCGCACTGCACCTGACCGACGTCAAGCCGGCCATCGTGCGCGGCATCCGCAACCTGCTGCACGTGCTGCTGTCGTGGACCCTGCCGGTGCTGACGCTGCTGGTGGGCGGCTTCCTGGCCAGCCTGCCGTTTACCGGGCTCGAGCCGCTGTGGGCCACGCGCAGCGCAGCCGGAATGCTGCTCTCGGCGGCGGCCACCTTCGTGGTGCTGATCAATGCGGCCTACCAGGATGGCAGCGAGCGTCCGGCACGCGTCATCGCCATCTCGGCGCGCGTGGCGAGCCTGCTGCTGGCGCCGCTGACGCTGCTGGCGGCGTATGCCCTCGCGCTGCGCGTGGTCGATCACGGCTGGTCGACCGACCGTGTGATCGCTGCCGCCTGCCTGCTGGTGGCGGCGTGCTATGCCGGCGGGTATGCAGCGGCAGCCCTGCGGCGCGGCTGGCTACCCACGCTGGCCGGCGTGAACATCGCCGCCGCCTTCGCGGTGATTGGCGTACTGGCGCTGCTGCTTTCGCCGCTCGGCGATCCGGGGCGCATCGCCGTGGCCAGCCAGCTGGCACGTCTGGACGCCGGCAAGATCCCGTTACGACAACTGGACCTGGCCTATCTGTGGCATCACGGCGCGCGCTACGGCCGCGCGGCACTGGCTCGTGTCGAGAGCAACACGACCGGTACGGATGCCGCCTGGCTGCGGACCGAACTGGCGCGCCTGCGCCAGCCCGACCTTGACGCCGGCCCGGGCACCGGCGTAATGCGACTGGCCGACCAGCTGCGCGTGTGGCCGGCGGGCGCCACACTGCCGGCAGGTTTCGTGGAGACCGAATGGCGACACGCGCAGCAATGGGGGCGCCTGCCGCGCTGCATGCGCAGTCAGAACGCCGCGTGTGACGCGTTCGTGCTCGACCTGGGTGGCGACGCCCGGCCCGAGGTGGTGGTGGTCGGTGCCGACGGGGATGGCGGCGCCGTATTGCGCCAGAACGCACGCGGTGCCTGGGAACTGGCCGCCAGCCTGCCCGTGATGCTCGGCGATTGCACGCCCCTGTTCGACGCCATGCGCGCTGGCCGCTTGCGCGCCGCGCCGCCGGTGCTGGCGGACCTGGAGATCGATGGCCGCCGCATTCCCCTGCAAGACGATACCGGCCATCTGAATTGCACCGCGCCATCCGTGGAGCGCAGCGACTAACTTGCTAGTCTGGAATCTAACCTGACCACTTACTGTGTCAGTTAGGCCACACTCCATCGCGAATTGTCTCGAATACTCTCCACCTGTCATAAAACTGTTGCTGTCAATATTGCCGGGTGGATAGAATAAATTCCAGTATGTACCGGCGCTCTTGCCTGCTGCCCTTGTCAGCGCCGTCGTTTCCAGCAGCTCACGTTTCAGCTTAATCCAATTATGAAAAAAACAATGATCGCCAGTTTTCTGGCGCTGCCTCTGTGCGCGTCGGTCGTACAGGCACAGGAGAACGCCGTGAAAATCAGCGGATTCGGCACCGCTGCTGCCACCTACTCGGATGACGACCGTGCCGAATTCGCCCGCCCGAACCAGGCCAGCGGCAGTGCGGGCGACTTCCGCACCGGTATCGACTCGAACCTTGGCCTGCAAGCCGATTACACCGTCAACGACTGGTTGTCGCTGACCGCCCAGGGCCTCGTGCGCAAGGACGCAGAAGAACACTATGGCGCCGAACTGAGCTGGGCCTTCGCCAAATTCCGCATTTCGGACGAACTGAGCGTGCGCGTGGGTCGTGTCGGCCTGCCGATCTTCATGATCTCGGATTATCGCAATGTGGGCTATGCCAACACCATGCTGCGTCCGCCGTCGGAAGTGTATTCGCAGGTGCCGTTCAACAGCGTCGATGGCGCCGACATTACCTGGCGCCATGACTTCGGCAACACCAGCCTGACGACGCAGTTCGCCGCCGGCAGCACCAAGGCCCCGGTGACGAGTTTCCACGTGCGCGGCAAGAACATCCTGGCGCTGAACGTGGTGGCCGAAAACGGCCCGTTCACGCTGCGCGCCGGCCATGCCCGTACCAAGATCACGCTGGACGACCTGCCATCGCTCAATACGCTGATCGGCTCGCTGCGCGCTGCCGGCGCCGGATATCGCCTGCCCCAGCTGACCGCCCTGGCAAGCGAGGTGGAAGCCAAGGGCGACAAGGGCACCTTCAATTCGGTCGGCCTGACCGCCGACTGGAACAACATCGTGCTGCAGACCGAATTCGCCAAGCGCAAGACCGACACCTACATCAACGACACCACGTCGTGGTACGTGATGGGCGGCTACCGCATCGGCAAGTTCCTGCCGTACTACACGCGCTCGGAACTGAAGATCGACAGCACCATCAACAACACCGTGCCGACCGCCTGCCCCGCCGGCTTCCCGGCCGCCTGTACCCCGACCCTGCAGGCGCTGCGCGCCGGCGTGAGCCGGATTGCCGTCTCGGGCGTCGGCCAGGGCGAGCAGACCACCGACACCATCGGCGTGCGCTGGGACTTCTACAAGTCGGCCGCGCTGAAGGTGCAGATCGACCGCATCAAGCCAACCGGCAACGGCCTGTTCATCAACGTCAGGCCTGGCTTCTCCGGTCCGGTGACCGTCGGCGCCGTCGCCCTCGACTTCGTGTTCTAAGGAGCGACCATGAAAAAGATCATCATCGCTGCCCTCCTGAGCACGGGCTTTGCTGCACTGCCGGCCCTCGCCGAGGTTGTCGTCGTCGTCAATCCGAAAGCCGCCGAGAGCGCGCTGACCAAGGACCAGGTCGCCCAGTTCTTCCTGGGTAAGTCGACGTCGATGACGCCGATCGACCAGCCTGACAGCGCCCCGGTGCGCGCCGAGTTCTACAAGAAGGTCGCGGACAAGGACGCGGCCCAGGCCAAGGCCCTGTGGTCCAAGCTGGTGTTTACCGGCAAGGCCACGATGCCGAAGGAAGTTGCCGACAGTGCCGCCGTCAAGGCGGCCGTCGCTGCCAACCCGAAGGCCATCGGCTACATCGACAAGAGCGCCGTCGATGCGAGCGTCAAGGTCGTCCTCACCCCATAAGCAAGTAATAACCCTGCCCGCCACCGGCTCTGCGCCGCGTGGCGGGCGTTGTATCTGGAGACAAGCATGAGCATCAAGCGCAGGATCTGGGCACTGCCCATCATTTCCGCCATCATCTTCGGCCTGGGCGCCGGCATCAGCGCGACCATCGCGAACGGCGCCCTGAAGTCGATCACCACCACCGAGTCGGTGGACTATCCGCTGATGGACGCTGTCAAGGTCCTGTCGCTCGACATCGGGGCCGTCACCGTCATGCTGACCGATGCTGTCACCGAAAACGACAAGGCGCTCGTCGATCAGGCCAACAACCAGGCCGCCAAGGTGCGCACCGCGCTCGGCGAGCTTGCCAAGATCCCTGGCCAGCAAGCCACGAGCGCCCGCCTGAACACCGAATTCACCGCTTACTACACGCCGGCACTGTCGTCGGCCCGCATCATGCTCGAGCTGGAGCAAGGTGACCCGCAAGCCACCGTCGGCGCCATGCAGAAGGCCCTGGCCACGCTCAATGGCGACCTGGCCAAGACGGCCGAACTGGCCCAGCGCCAGTTTGCCGCCGGCATCGAAGCCAGCCAGAACAGCGTGCGCCAGACCGTCATCGCGATGGTGCTGTCGGCCCTGATCGTGATCGCGGTACTGGTGGCGATCTCGTGGTTCATGGTCCGCACCATCTGGCAGCAGCTCGGCGGCGAGCCAGCCTATGCGCGCACGATCGCGCAGGCCGTGGCCGCTGGCGACCTGTCGATGGAGATCCATACCGATGCGGGCGACAGCAGCAGCCTGCTGGCCGCACTGAAGGAAATGCGCACGCGCCTGTCGACGCTGGTGGGCGACATCAAGGCCTCGGCCGACGCCATCGCCAGCGCCAGCAGCGAAATCGCCACCGGTAACGCCGATCTGGCCAGCCGCACCGAATCGCAGGCCTCCAATGTCGACCGCACCACGCGTGCGATGGCCGAGCTGACGGGCGAAGTGCGCCAGAATGCCGCCAACGCCAGCGAAGCCAGTGCGCTCGTGGTCACGGCCAACGAGATCGCCTCGCGCGGCGGCGACGTCGTTGGCGGCGTGGTCACGACGATGGGCGACATCAGCGCCTCGTCGAAACGCATCGTCGACATCATCGCCACCATCGACGGCATCGCCTTCCAGACCAATATCCTGGCGCTGAACGCAGCGGTCGAAGCAGCGCGTGCCGGCGAACAGGGCCGCGGCTTTGCCGTGGTCGCCAGCGAAGTGCGCACGCTGGCGCACCGCTCGGCCGCCGCCGCCAAGGAGATCAAGGAATTGATTGGCGACTCGGTCGCCAAGGTCGACGCCGGCAGCACGCTGGTGGACGAAGCCGGCGCGACGATGGCGCAGATCGTCGAGGCGGTGGGCAAGGTGCAAACCATCATGCTCGAAATTCGCGATGCCGGTACGCGCCAGAACGCGGGCATCGAGGACATTGGCCTGGCCATCGGCAGCATCGACGAGATGACGCAGCAGAATGCGGCGCTGGTCGAAGAAGCAGCAGCGGCCGCCGAATCGCTGACCGGCCAGACCGACCACCTGACCGAGGCGCTGGCCGTCTTCAAGCTTGCGCATACGCCTGGCGCGACCGGCGTAACCGGTGCAGCATCGACCACCCGCCTGGCGCTCGCGCGCTAACAGCAGACAGCCAGCACGGGCCAAAGTGTTGCGAAAACCCAGCTTTGCAAGGCGACCACAACCGTAATGGGTTTGCCAAGAGTGTTTCATCGCCGCCAATGCGGCTCACTCTATAGCGCGCTCAAGGCGTGCGCCGCCATGTGGACGATCCGGCATTGCATGCCAGATTGTCCACATGGCCGTCTTGCGGTCGGTCACACCAAAACCTTTACAAAAGTAATGCCCATAGGCATCATCCCTTGACCCGCCGGTGACTCTGGCGCCCTAGTCACTTCCCTGAGGTACCACACCCGGCTCATATGGCAGCAGTCCTCCCTCATCCGACCACCGGCACACCGTTGTCGGGCCTTGCGCGCGCGCTCGTCCAGGCCAACCGCCTGAGCGCCGTGCAGGCGGACATGCTGCACAAGAAAGCCGCGCAGGAAAAAGGTGCGTTCATCGATGCCCTGCTGGCCAGTGGCGCAATCGACGCGCGCACGCTGGCCGCCTTCTGCGCCGAGACCTTCGGCTATCCGCTGCTCGACCTGTCGACGTTCTCGGTGGGCGTGCTGCCTGCCAGCGCCATCGATGCCAAGCTGATGCAGGCACAGCGCGTGATCGCGCTGGCCAAGCGCGGCAACAAGCTGTCGGTCGCGCTGTCGGACCCCACCAACAGCCAGGCGCTGGACCAGATCAAGTTCCAGAGCGAAGCCACGGTCGAACCGGTGATCGTGCCGCACGACGCCCTGCTGGCGCTGCTGGCGGCCATCGCCAAGGGCGCCGAGCAGGACCTGAGCGACCTGGCCGGCGAAGAAGCGGCAATCGAGTTCGCCGACGACGACAAGGAAGCGCCACCCCTCGAGGCAGCCAACGATGTCGAGGATGCGCCGATCGTGCGCTTCCTGAACAAGATCCTGATCGACGCGGTGACGATGGGCGCATCCGACATCCACTTCGAGCCCTTCGAAAAGTTCTACCGGATCCGCCTGCGCGTGGACGGCGTGCTGCGCGACCATGCGTCGCCGCCGCTGGCAATCCGCGAAAAGCTGGTCTCGCGCATCAAGGTGCTAGCGCGCCTGGACATTGCCGAACGACGCGTGCCGCAGGACGGCCGCATGCGCCTGATCATGTCGGCCACGCGCACGATCGATTTTCGCGTCAGCACGCTGCCCACGCTGTTCGGCGAAAAGACCGTCATGCGTATCCTGGACGCGACGCAGGCCCAGATGGGCATCGACGCGCTTGGCTACGATCCGGACCAGAAGGCGCTGCTGCTCGACGCCATCGCCCGCCCCTACGGCATGGTGCTCGTCACCGGCCCGACCGGTTCCGGCAAGACCGTCTCGCTGTACAGCTGCCTGAACCTGCTCAACAAGCCGGGCATCAATATCTCGACCGCGGAAGACCCGGCCGAGATCAACCTGCCCGGCGTGAACCAGGTCAACGTCAACGAAAAGGCCGGTCTGACCTTCCCGGTCGCCCTGAAATCGTTCCTGCGCCAGGATCCCGACATCATCATGGTCGGCGAGATCCGCGACCTGGAAACGGCCGACATCGCGATCAAGGCCGCGCAGACGGGCCACATGGTGTTCTCGACGCTGCACACGAACGATGCGCCGTCGACACTGACGCGCCTGATGAACATGGGCGTGGCGCCGTTCAACATCGCCTCGTCAGTCATCCTGATCACGGCCCAGCGCCTCGCGCGCCGCCTGTGCACCTGCAAGCAGCCGCTCGAGACGAGCCACGACGCGCTGCTTGCCGCCGGCTACCGCGAGAGCGACATCGACGACACGTGGAAGCCGTACGGCCCGGTCGGCTGCGACCGTTGCCTGGGCTCGGGCTACAAAGGCCGGGTCGGCATCTACCAGATCATGCCGATCTCGCCCGCGATCGAGGCGCTGATCCTCGCCAACGGCAACGCGATGGACATCGCGGCCCAGGCCGAGAAGGAAGGCGTCAATTCGCTGCGCCGCTCGGGCCTGATGAAAGTCAAGCAGGGCCTGACCAGCGTCGAAGAAGTCCTCGGCTGCACCAACGAATAAGACCCTGAACAGGAACCCCTATGGCAACTTCCCTATCCCCCAAGAGCCGCGGCGCACAGGTCAAGGAGAACGTGTACGCCTGGGAAGGCAAGGACAAGACCGGGCGTACCGTGCGCGGCGAAGTGCGCGCCGGCGGCGAAGCGATCGTCAACGTGACGCTGCGCCGCCAGGGCATCATGGTCACCAAGGTCAAGAAGAAGGTCTACCGCAGCGGCAAGAAGATCACCGACAAGGACCTGACCATGTTCACGCGCCAGCTCGCGACCATGATGAAGGCCGGCGTGCCGCTGCTGCAATCGTTCGACATCGTCGGCAAGGGCCACGGCAACCCGTCGATGGCCAAGCTGATTCAGGACCTGCGCAACGACGTCGAAACCGGCACGAGCCTGAACCGCGCGTTCCGCAAGTTTCCGCTGTATTTCGATCCGCTGTTCTGCAACCTGGTCGGGGCCGGCGAGCAGGCCGGTATCCTGGAAGACCTGCTCACGCGCCTGGCGATCTACAAAGAAAAGACGCTCGCGCTCAAGGGCAAGATCAAGTCGGCGCTGACCTACCCGATCGCCATTCTGGCCATCGCCTTCATCGTCACCGCCGTGATCATGATCTGGGTAGTCCCGGCCTTCAAGCAGGTGTTCGAAAGCTTCGGTGCCGACCTGCCCACGCCAACGCTGGTGGTGATGGCGATCTCGGACTTCTTCGTCACCTGGTGGTACCTGATCTTCGGCTCGATGTTCGCCACCGGCTACTTCTTACTCCAGGCCTGGCGCCGCTCGCTCAAGATGCAGCAGGCGATGGACCGCCTGCTGCTGCGCCTGCCGATCTTCGGCCCCGTGATCCGCAAGGCCACGATCGCGCGCTGGACCCGCACGCTGGCCACCATGTTCGCCGCCGGCGTCCCGCTGGTGGAAGCGCTCGATTCGGTCGGCGGCGCATCCGGCAATGCTGTCTACCTGGAAGCGACGCGCAAGATCCAGAACGAGGTCAGTACCGGCACCAGCCTGACGGCGTCGATGCAGAATGCCGACGTGTTCCCGAACCTGGTGATCCAGATGGTGCAGATCGGCGAAGAATCCGGCTCGCTCGACGCCATGCTGGGCAAGGTCGCGGACTTCTTTGAGGAAGAAGTCGATGAGGCTGTCGCGGCGCTGTCGTCGTTGATGGAGCCGTTGATCATGGTGATTCTGGGTGTGCTGATTGGCGGGCTGGTGGTTGCGATGTATTTGCCGATCTTTAAGCTGGGGTCGGTGGTCTAAGCAAGGTTTGCAGGTTTTCGGAAAACGTTGCGGTGAATGCACAGTGGATCTCACCCGGGCCGCAGTAGCTCTACCTCTGTCCGAGGTAAAGCTACAGCCTGAATCCGTCTGCCTTTCCATGCTCGTGAAAATGTGCGCATCTTTCCCGCGTTGAGTGTGCCAAACTTTTGATCCTCCCCTCATCTGGAAGCGGATCTCAACATGCAGTCAGCATTTGGCATCGCGGTCGTGGCCGCCATGTTTGTCACGCCTGCCGCTGCGGCTGAAGCGCCTGCCCAAACCATGTCTGTTTCATTGGCACGTGAAGTCGCCAGCAAGACGGTGACGCTTGTCGAAAGTCGTGGCCTGTACCCACGCCAGCAAGCGGAATATGACCGGGCCAGAATGGCACTGCTGGCCATGTTTGACGGTCAACCGCTGGAAATCGACCGGACAGGGCTGTACACACGCATCACCGGTCTGCTGGCGACACTCGACACGAACGGGCATAGTTTCCTGATCCCTGCACGCCATGACTTGACCACACGGAGCACGCAATCAACGTCAAACGATCTTCCACCGGCGACTTTCCAGGTGCTGCAAACAAGCAAAGGCAAAGTCCTGCGCTGGACACCGCCGCCTGTCGTCAATAGCACGACGACGGCACTTGGCCCCTACCTGACACGCTTTCATGACGAGGCCGGGACAACGCCCGACATCGCCGACGCCTGCGCTCTGGTGGTCGACCTGAGCGACCAGACTGGTGGGAATGCCTGGCCGCCGCTGGTGGCGATGTATCCATTGTTCAGCGATGCAAACAACGCGATGTGGGTCGACCGCGACGGCAAGCGCTCCGCGGTGGTGAATCGTTCCGGCCTGCAAGAAATGCGACAGAGGACGGGTGAAGGCCGTGCCAATCCGTTAATCCGTTTCGATAAGGGACCGCTGGCGGTCGTTACCGACAAACGCACGTCGAGTGCGGGAGAAATGTTGTTGATTGCTCTGCTGGGCGAGGCCAGAGTGCAGACCTTCGGCAGCACCTCGTCAGGGATGACGACTGCGAACGCGACCTATCCTTTGCCGGATGGTTCGACCCTGGTGTTGACGCAGTCCCGATATGCACTTGGAGACGGGCCGGTGATTCATGGAGGGATTGCACCGATGCACCCGATCAACCCGGGAGAGAGTTCAGTTGATCGGGTTGCCAATGCTGCCGAATGGGTAGCAGCAAACTCCGTAAGTTGTCGTCCCACCGGGCACAAGTAACGGCTATCGAACCAAGCCGTTAGGCCGGATTCGGTCAAGGGATTGGCGAGTATATGACTACCCAAGACATTATCGTTTACGCGAGTTCGAAAGACTGCCCGGACGTGCAAAAACTCCCCTTCGTGACAGTCCGCGATTTTTTCGCCTTGCCGACCTGATATGCTGAGATGAGCGGCCGACTTGGCCAAAAGCGGTCATCTCACGTTAAGCTTTTCTTTCCAGGACAAGAGCGGCGTTGATGAAAAAAGAATTTGCACTGATCCTCCTTTCTCTGGCCATCTTCAACGCCAACGCTGAAAAAGCCGATTCGCTGAAGAAGGCGCAGGTCAGTGCCAGGTCTGTTGATGCTGACAGGGTAACGCAGACTAGCATCCTGACTGGGGACGTAATCCTCACTCGCGGCACTCTGATCATGAAATCGGAGAAAGCTGTGATCAAGGAGGCGGCTGATGGTTACATGTTAGTGACACTGACCACCACACCAGGCAAGTTGGTAACCTTCCGCCAGAAGAAGGACGGCGGTCCTGACATGTGGGTCGAAAGCCAGGCGGCGCGCATCGAATATGAAGAGCGCACTGACATGGTCAAGCTGTTTAACAAGGCGACCATTAAAAACCTGGAAGGCACGCGACTGGACAATCAAATAGACGGCGAATTTATTTCCTACGATAGTCGCAAAGAGGTAGCGGTTGCCCGCAACGACGCCAGCGGAGAAAGCAAGGCCGGGCAAGGGCGCGTTACCATGGTCTTGGCGCCACGCCAAAGGCCGGCTGCAGCGCCAATACCGATACCGGTTGCACCAGCAGTGCCAGCAGCCGATAAAAAATAAAGGAATCGAAAGCTGTCACAGCGCTGTGAAAGCTGGCGGCTTCTTTCAAACTCACTCAAGCTTGTATTAGAGTTTTTATCTGGATGTCAGACCTGACACCGCGAATGGTTCTGACACCGCCAATGGTTGAAGAATCCGCCACGATCAAGCTGAACACCGTGGAGCGCGAGGATGACCGAATTGATTCCTTTCAAATCGCCATCAAACGGATGGCATTGCTGGTAGCGCGACATACCCCACATAACCTTCCGGCAGCGCCAGCGGAAAGCAGCGGCACGCCTGCAGCGCGATGGCGCGCTTGTCGCACCACTCGGCCAGTTGCAAGCCGAGGCACTTCAGGCCGGCCTCGTGTTCGCTCCAGGCATGCGCGAACGCTGCATCCCGCTCGCCATTGGACCGGGCTGCAAGCTTACGGGCTGCGTCGGACCCCAGGTAATCGCGCGCCACGGATTCCCAGTCTGGTACCGGCACGATGGACATCACGTCGATGCCGACCGCACCGCTGAAGGAATAGGCCGCTACCGAGATGTCGCCGTCATGGCTGATCGACAGCGCAACCCGCTGATCCCCCGCATCCAGCGCGACCACTGCCCAGGGCGCTACACCCTGCGGCGAATGCAGTGCGATTCGGCCAGCATCGATGCCGAAATGCGCGGCCAGCGCTGCTGTCAGGGCGGCGCGAATGCGCAGCCGGGCCGCTGCACGTGCTGACTCGCGTGCTGCCTGCCCGCGTACGCCCAGCAACGCCAGGCCGCGTGGTTCAGCGAGCCGCGAGCCGCCGGCGTCGCCGTCCCAGCAGACGGTCAGCGGCATCACCACACTCACCCCGCCGCCCGCAAAGGCGCCGCAGGCAAGCCAACCCAGCTCGTTGCGGCCGGAATATGCTCGCCCTTCATCACCAGCGTGAGTGGTCCCAGGCGCGCGTTATCCCCCACCCGGGCGCTGTACAGCACCGCGCTGCGCGGGCCGAGGTAGACCTTGCTGCCGAT